>ERZ837380.848-NODE-848-length-43479-cov-10.131333_pt1 | contig 43479 bp, 44 predicted proteins | sample MGYA00519685_ERZ837380 | MGnify/ENA primary metagenome ERZ837380 (study PRJEB31850, sample SAMEA3708817) | human gut metagenome | biome: human gut; feature: human-associated habitat; material: faeces | place: China | collected 2014 ...
CTGTTTTCGGGACTTCAACCTCAACGAGACAGACGATATGCTTCTATGCGGAGAGACAACAGAAAAGGCAGACAGTACAATATTGCCCACGCTGCGTCGGGCACGGTCCAGGTCACTGCGGCCCAGGGCCATGCTGACAAAGGCGCAGCAGCCGTCCCCCACCATCACGGCGATGGCCAGGGCCACCACCGTCAGGGGGAACACCACCGTGTTGGCGGCGTTGCCGTAGGACCCCAGATAGTCGGCGTTGGCAATGAAGATCTGGTCCACGATGTTGTACAAGGCCCCCACCAGCAGGGAGATCACGCAGGGAACGGCGTAGCGGCCCATGAGCCGCCCCACACGCTCCGTTCCCAGAAATTCGTTGGAGCGTTCCATAAAATATCACTTTCCTTCCTGCAAAAGCCCCGGAGACGGGCATTTTTGCCGCAAAAAAAGCGCGGCGCTTCTGCAACCGGATTTACGCAGAAACGCCACACGCTGTGGAATCAGTATATCAGATTTTGGGAAAACCTGCAAATGGTGGTTGTGTGCAAAAATCGGCTCCCGTCCGGCGGCCCGGAATGGACGATTTTCACAATGACCCCCGGCAGGAGGTCTTATTTTGCATACAGCAGCCCGATGAGCCAGTTCAGCGTCCGTCCCGGCAGAATCCGGGTCAGGAACACGAAGAACTGATAGTCCAGCCGGATGGTATAGATGGGCTTGGGCCGCCGCTTCATGGCCACCCGGGCAATAAACGCTCCGGCCTTGGCGGGGTCCATGCCGTTCTGCTCGTCGTGCTCCATCCGCTGGACGGACCGGCCGATGCGGCCGCCGTACGCGTCGTCGCCCTCCATGGTTTTCACCCGGGCGGCGGTAAAGCCCGTGTGGATGTCCCCGGGCTGCACGGCGCACACCGTGATGCCGAAGGGCCGCAGCTCGTTGGCCAGGGCCATGGTATAGGCGTTCACCGCCGCCTTTCCGGCGGAGTAGTACGCCTGGAAGGGAATGGGGCAGGGCGCCGCCACGGAGCTGAGGTTCACGATGCGGCCCCGGCCCGCCTGGCGCATATGGGGGATCACGGCCTTGTTCATCCGCACCATGCCGAAGAAATTCACGTCCAGCAGGCGCTGGGCCTCCGCCGTGTCGGTGAACTCCACCGCTCCGGAGATGCCGAAGCCCGCGTTATTCACCAGCACGTCAATGCGCCCGGCCCGGTCCATGATCTCCGCCACGGCGGCGCGGACCTGGTCCTCGTCGGTGATGTCGCAGCGGATGTGGTGCAGGCCCTCCACCCCCTGTTCCCGGCGGCTCAGCTCATACACGGTATAGCCCGCGTCCCGCAGGCACAGGGCCGTGGCCCTGCCGATGCCGGAGGTCCCTCCGGTGATGACGGCGATCTCACTCATGATCCTTCACCAGCACGTCCGCCATGATGTCCATGGCCTCGTCCAGCAGGGCCTCGGTATGGGTGGCCATATAGCTGGTCCGCAGCAGGGCCTCCCCCTCCGGGGTAGCCGGGGGCAGGGTGGGATTCACATACACGCCCCGGTCATAGATCTCCCGGGCCACCTCCAGGGTGTGGTACGTCTCATAGGTATAGATGGGGATGATGGGCGTGGGGGCCGTCAGGGCGGACTCCCGGATCTTCATGCCCCGGTCCGTCATGCCCTTGCGGGCATAGAGACTCAGCTCCCGCAGCCGCTCCGGCAGCTCGGGATGCTGCTCCAGGTGCCGCAGGGCCGCCAGGGCCGTGGCGCAGTTGGCCGGGGGAATGGACGCCGAGAAGATGAAGGGCCGGGACGCGTGGCGCACAAAGTCCGCCACCTCCTCCGAGGCCGCCATGTATCCGCCCAGGGACGCCAGGGACTTGGAAAACGTGCCCATATAGATGTCCACCTGGTCCTCCAGGCCGAAGTAGCTGGCCGTACCCCGGCCGCCCTGGCCCAGAACGCCCAGGCCGTGGGCGTCGTCCACCATGACCCGTGCCCCGTACTTTTTGGCCAGGGCGCAGATCTCCGGCAGCTTGGCGATGTCGCCGCCCATGGAGAACACGCCATCGGTGACGATCAGGGCGCCGTTCTTTTCCGGCACCCGCTGCAGGCACTTCTCCAGCTCCTCCATGTCGCTGTGGCGATAGCGCAGCATCTTGCCGTAGCTCATCTGGCACCCGGCATAGATGGAGGCGTGATTCTCCCGGTCGCAGATGACGTAGTCATGCCGGTCCACCAGGGCGCTGATGATGCCCACGTTGGACTGATACCCCGTGCCGAAGGTGACGATGCCGGGCTTGCGCAGGAACTTTCCCAGCTCCGCCTCCAGCTCCAGGTGCATCTCCAGAGTGCCGTTGAGGAACCGGGAGCCGCTGCACCCGGTGCCGTAGCGCTCCAGGGCGTGAATGCCCGCCTCCACCACGTCCGGGGCGATGGTCAGGCCCAGATAGTTGTTGGAGCCCAGCATGATCCGGCGCTTGCCCTCCATCTGCACCTCCACGTCCTGCCGGGATTGCAGCGCGTGAAAATAGGGATACACCCCCGCCTCCTTCAGCTCCTTGGCCAGGGACGGGGCATAGCATTTCTCGAAAATGTCCATGTAAGACCTCCTTGCTGATATGAAATATTAGATTTCATAGAGAAAAACATCGAATTAACAGGGAATGATGATTCAATTTATTATATACTGCCCCCCGCTTCCCTGTCAACCGGTGATTTGCGGGGTCACACGGACCGGGTGGCCACCACGTCCACGCCGGTTGACAGCACATTGGGGATCACCACGTCCCCGGCCTGCACCGGGGCCGTCAAGTGCACCCGGCACAGCGCCCGGGCCACATCCAGCACCTTCTCCTTGGGCACCTCTCCGGCGGTGCGGACGGACACCACCGGCAGCGCGCCGCCGGTGACCCGGACGGTGCCGGTAACGGTGCGGGCCGGATGGGTACACTCCTTCCGGGCGTAGGCGTCCCCCCGGGGACAGGTGTTGCCGGTGACCTCCGTCACCCGGCTGCCGTCCATAACGGCGGTCAGCTGGCAGCCCATGGGGCAGCCGATACACGTCAGCTCGCGGATGCTCATTGTGCTCCCTCCTCCACCTGAATGGTGATCTGCTTCAAACCCCGGGGCAGGTCCGCCCGCCGCAGGGTCAGCTGCTCCATCTCGCCGGGGCTGAGAATGCGCTTATGCACCCGGCGCAGCAGCCGTCCGTCCAGATAAACCGCCAGATCGGCGTCCCGATAGGGTCTGCCCACCCGGAACCGGACGGTGACGGTTTCCTCCATGGCCGCCGGGTCCAGATACTGGGGCACGGTGTACCGCACGCCGTTCTGCCCCGTCAGGCGGACGGTCTTGCCCTCCCGCCGGTGCTCCAGCAGGTACCGGGCGGCGTTTTCCCCGGCCCGGGCCGCCTCCTGGGACACGAAGTCCACCAGATCGTGGACATGCAGCACGTTGCCGCAGGCGAACACGCCGGGAACGGAGGTGGACAGATCGTCCCCCACCTCCGGCCCGCCGGTAACGGCGTCCAGCCGGACCCCGGCCTGCTGGCTCAGCTCGTTTTCCGGCAGCAGACCCACCGACAGCAGCAGCGTGTCGCAGGGGATGTCCCGCTCCGTCCCGGGGATGGGGCGGCGGTTCCCGTCCACCTGGGCCAGGGTCACGCCCTCCAGCCGCTCCCGGCCATGAATGTCCACCACGGTGGTGGACAGATACAGGGGAATGCCGAAATCCTCCAGACACTGGACGATGTTCCGCTTCAGGCCGCCGGAATAGGGCATCACCTCCGCCACCGCGTGGACCTTTGCCCCCTCCAACGTCATCCGCCGGGCCATGATCAGGCCGATGTCGCCGCTGCCCAGGATCACCACGTCCCGGCCAGGCATCAGCCCCTCCATATTCACCAGCCGCTGGGCGGTACCGGCGGAATAGATGCCCGCCGGGCGGCAGCCGGGGATGTTCAGGGCCCCCCGGGGCCGCTCCCGGCAGCCCATGGCCAGGATCACCGCATCGGCGTCCAGCTGCACCAGGCCCGTCTCCCGGCCCGTCAGCGTCAGCACCCGGTCCGGCGACAGGTCCAGCACCATGGTGTTCAGCAGGTACGGGATGTTCAGCTCCCGGACCTGGTCGGCAAACCGCCGGGCGTACTCCGGCCCGGTAAGCTCCCGGGAAAAGGTGTGCAGGCCGAAGCCCGCGTGGATGCACTGGTTCAGAATGCCGCCCAGCTCCCGGTCCCGCTCGATGATCAGCAGGTCCTCCACTCCGGCCTTCCGGGCGGCCGCGGCGGCGGCCAGCCCCGCAGGCCCGCCGCCGATGATGGCAAGCTGTACGTGTTTCATCATGCTTCCTCCTTGGTCCGCCCGGCCAGCAGCCGGGATGCTCCGCCGTTTTTCGTCAGCTCCGTCTGGGGCACCCCCAGCTCCCGGGACAGGATCTCCATGACCCGGGGGGTGCAGAAGCCCCCCTGGCACCGGCCCATACCGGCCCGCACCCGGCGCTTCACCCCGTCCAGGGATCGGGCCCCGGGGGTGCGGCGGATAGCGTCCACGATCTCGCCCTCGCTGATGCCCTCGCACCGGCACACGATATTGCCGTAGGCGGGGTTTTCCGCCGCCAGACGCTGCCGCTCCTCAAAGGGCAGCTCCCGCAGGTGGACGATGTCCCGGCGCAGGGGGTCGAAGTCCGGCTTTTCCGCCGCCCCCAGATACGCCGCCGCCTGCTCCGCCAGATAGGCCCCGATGGCCGGGGCCGAGGACAGCCCCGGGGACTCGATGCCCAGAGCCTCGAAATACCCGGGGATGGGCTGGCCGATGCGGAAGTCGTCCTCCCCCTCCGCCAGATGGGCCCGGAGCCCGGCGAAGCTGGTGATCACGTCCCGCAGGGGCAGGCCCGGCACGCTTTTGCGGGCCATGTCCTGGGCATAGGCCAGGCCCTCCGCCGTGGTGGCGGTGCGGTCCCGCTGGGGCTGGTCCGCAGCCGTGGGGCCCACCAGCAGGTTACCGTGGACCGTGGGCGTCACCAGAACGCCCTTGCCCATGGGGCCGGGCAGCTGGAAAACGGTCCGCTGCACCAGGCCGCCGTCCTTCCTGTCCAGCAGGCAGTATTCCCCCCGCCGGGGCACGATGCAGGCGGTGTCGCCGCAGACCTGGTTATGGAGCACGTCGCCCCACACACCGGCGGCGCTGATAACGGCCCGGGTCTCCAGCGGCCCTTGGGACGTCTCCAGCACATAGCCCTCCCCGGTGCGGCGGATGGTCTCCACCCGGGTGTCGAAACGGAACTCCGCGCCGTTATGGGCGGCGTTTTCCGCCAGGGCGATGGTCATGCCGAAGGGGCAGATGATGGCGCTGGTGGGGGCGTACAGCGCGGCCACGGCCTTCTCCGACAGGGCGGGCTCCAGCTCATGGAGCCTGCCGCCCCGGAGGATCTCCAGGCCCTCCACGCCGTTGACCTGTCCCCGGTGCAGAAGCTCCTCCAGATGGGGCAGGCCCGCCTCCTCAAAGCATAGCACCAGGGCCCCGTTCCGGCGATAAGGGAAGTCCAGCTCCCGGGACAGCGCCTCCATCCGGCGGCTGCCCTCCACGTTGAACCGGGCCTTCATAGAGCCGGCGGGGGCGTCGAACCCGGCGTGAACAATGGCGGAATTGGCCTTGCTGGTGCCCACGCATACGTCCTCTCCCTGCTCCACCAGGCAGATTTTCAGCTTCCAGCGGCTCAGCTCCCGGGCCACGGCGCAGCCCACCGCGCCGCCGCCGATGATGACGGCATCGTACATAGCGATCTCTCCTTTCCGTGAAAAAAGAGCCATGCCAAAGCCCGCCCGGTCTCCCGGACGTTCCCTGTGCATGACTCAGACTCTCAATGCATTCCCATATTGGATTGTGACCCCATTATACGCCCTGCGCCCCCGCTTGTCAACGGCAAGCGGGGGCGCAGACGGCGCGTTACTGCGCCTCGATCTCCTTGATATTCACTTCGTTCCCCTGCACCAGCCAGGTATCCTCGCTGCCGCAGAAGGGACATACCCGGCCCTGGGGTACGGTGTCGTAGTCCCGGCCGCAGCTGCCGCAGTGGGTGACGGCGGGGACCGTTTCGATGTGCAGCGCCGCCCGGGGCATCAGCTCCGTCCGGGCCACAGCCCATTTCCAGCAGCTCTCCAGCTCGTGGGGCACCACGCCGGACACCTGGCCCAGCTCCAGGGTCACCGACGCCACGTCGGTGAGGCCCTGCTCCCGGCCGATGTTCTCCACGGCCCGGATCACATGAAATACGATTCCCAGCTCGTGCATTACTTCTTCCCGGCCTTGCGGATCTTGATCTCCCGCTTGACCATGTAGGGCAGGATGGCCTTCATCTTGTCCTCGGCGGGGATCATGGTGGAGCACTCCGGACGCTCCCGGTGCAGGTGAATGGCGTCAAAGGCGCACTTGGTGGTGCACACGCCGCAGCCGATGCACTTGTTGGGGTCCACCACGGAAGCGCCGCAGCTGAGGCAGCGGGCCGTCTCCTTCTGGACCTGCTGGGCGGTGAAGGCGATGCGCTCGTCCCGGAAGGTCCGGCGCAGGGCCTCGTTGTACCCGATCTGCTGGCGGGGGGTGTTGTCAAAGCCCACGGGAATCAGGGCGTTCTCCTTGTCCAGCTCCACAAACCGGCGGCGGTTGTGGCCGATGGTCAGGGTTGCCTTCTGCACGAACCGGTGCAGGGAAATGGCGCCCTCCTTGCCGGCGGCAATGGCGTCGATGGCGAACTTCTGGCCGGTGACGGCATCGCCTCCGGCGAAGATGCCGGGCTCCGCCGTCTGATACGTTACCGGGTCCACCTGGGCGGTGCCGTTGGGGTTGAAGGTCACGGCGGTGCCGGTCAGCAGCTGCCGCCAATCCACCTTCTGGCCGATGCAGTACAGCACCGCGGCGCACTGGGCCTGGCAGGTGTCGTTGTCGTCAAATTCCGGGGCGAAGCGGCCCTGGTCGTTCTTCACCCGCAGACACTTGTGGAAGCGGATCCCGGCGGCATGGCCGTTTTCGGTGACGATCTCCGTCTGGCCCCATCCGGCGTGGATGGTGATGCCGTCCCGCTCACACTCGCCCCGGTCCTCCGGGCCCATGGGCATATCGTCATAGCTCTCCAGGCAGTACAGGTCCACGGACTCCGCGCCGCAGCGCACCGCCGTCCGGGCCACGTCGGCGGCGATGTTGCCGCCGCCGATGACCACCACCCGGCCTTCCAGCTTCGTCTCCTGGCCGCCGTTGACCCGGCGCATGAAGTCGATGCCCGCCGTGACGCCCTGGGCGTCGTCGCCGGGGATGTTCAGCCTGCCGCCGGACTGCAGGCCCACGGCCACATAGAAGCCCTGATAGCCCTGCTCCCGCAGCTGGGCAATGGTCACGTCCTTGCCCACCTCCACGCCGCAGCGGAACTGAACGCCCATTTCCCGCAGCACGTCGATCTCCGCCTGGACCACGTCCTTCTCCAGCCGGAAGCTGGGCAGGCCGTTTTCCAGCATACCGCCCAGGCGGCGCTCCTTTTCAAACACGGTGGGGCGATAGCCCTTCTCCGCCAGGTAATAGGCGCAGGACAGGCCCGCCGGGCCGCCGCCGATGATGGCGATCTGCTGGTCGAACGCGCCGTCTACCTTGGGGATCACCTTCTCCGGCACGAACCGGGTGGCGGCGTCCAGGTCCTGCTGGGCGATGAAGCGCTTCACCTCGTCGATGGCCACCGCCTGATCCACGGTGCCCCGGGTGCAGGCGTCCTCGCAGCGGCGGTTGCAGATGCGGCCGCACACGGCGGGGAAGGGATTCTCCCGCTTGATCAGCTGCAGGGCCTCCCGGTACTTGCCCTGGGCCGCCAGCTTCAGATAGCCCTGCACCGCGATGTGGGCGGGGCAGGCGGTCTTGCAGGGGGCGGTGCCGGTGTCGTAGCAGTTGACGCGGTTCTTGTCCCGGTAGTCGATGGCCCACTTTTCGGGGCCCCACTTGGCCGCATCCGGCAGCTCCTGGCGGGGATACTCCACGGGGCCGTCCTTGGTGCACAGCTTCTGGCCCAGCTTCACCGCACCGGCGGGACAGTATTCCACGCACCGGCCGCAGGCCACGCACTGGTCCGTCTCCACCCGGGCCACATAGGCGCTGCGGGACATGTTGGGAGTGTTGAACAGCTGGCTGGTCCGCAGGGCGTTGCAGACGTTGACGTTGCAGTTGCAGATGCCGAAAATCTTCTGTTCGCCGTCGATGTTGGTGATCTGATGGACGAAGCCGTTGTCCTCGGCCTTCTTGAAGATGGCCATGGCCTCGTCATAGGTGATGTACTCGCCCCGGCCGGTTTCCACGATATAGGTGGCCATGTCGCCCACGGCGATGCACCAGCTTTCCGGATCGTCGCCGCAGCCCTCGTTCAGATACTGGCGGCTGGCCCGGCAGGAGCACATGCTCTTGGCGTACTTGCCCTCGTACTTGTGCAGCCAATAGGAGATCTTCTCCAGGCCCACGGCCTCGTTCTCCGTTTCGATGGCCTTTTCCACAGGGATCACGTGCATGCCGATGCCGGCGCCTCCGGGAGGCACCATGGGGGTGATCTTTTCCAGGGGCAGGAAGGTCATCCGCTCGAAGAAGGCCGCCACCTGGGGATGCTCGTCCATCTGGCTGCGGCGCATATTGAAAAACTCCGCGCTGCCGGGGACGAACTGGGGCAGAACATAGCGCTTTTCGTGGTCGGGGTTCTTCCCGTCCAGATTCTCCCAGTTATACTCGATCAGGCCCACCCAGGCCATGTCGTCCAGCAGCTTCTGCAAAGGCTCCCGCTCCAGCTTGGTCAGCTTCATCAGCTGCCCGATGGTCTTGGGCTTGCGGACCCCCATCTTCAGGGCCACGTCCGCCATTTCGTCGCTGATCAGGTCCGCCAGGCCCCAGTATTCCGGGTCGTTGCCCTTGACGCCCTTGAGCTTGGCGGGCACCCGGTCGGTGATCATGGCCACCAGCTTGGCGATCTTGGGCCGGGGCTCCTCCACCACGGGGATGGTAAAGGGCAGCTTCTCCTGCTCCAGGGGGAACGCGGTGGGCCGGTCGCCGTTGATGTTCTTTCCCATGTGAAATCTCCTTTATCTCCGCCTCAAGGGCGATTTTTCTGCATGAACTCACCCTAATGATACCAATTTCCGGGGCAAAAAGCTATTGACTGTTCTTATAAAGTTATGGTATCCTATTTTATGGTCCTGGTCGGACCAGAAGGAGGATATGCCATGGATTTCCGTCCCATTGTGGCCCCGTCCATCCGGGAGCTGTTTATCCAGCAGGTGGAGGGGGCGATCCTGTCCGGGCAGCTGAAGCCCGGGGACCGGCTGCCCACGGAGCGGGAGCTGGCCGACACCATGCACATCAGCAAAACCGTGGTCCATGAGGGCCTGCGGGAGCTGCACCGCCTGGGCTTTCTGGATATCGCCTCCCGCCGGGGCGTCACCGTGGCGGACTATGCCCAGACCGGCAGCCTGGAGACGCTGATGGCCATCATGGATTATCACGGGGGCCTTCCCGACGAGAAAACCGCCCGCAGCATCCTGCGCCTGCGGTATTATCTGGAGGCCCCGGCCCTGCGGGACCTGGCCGCGTCCCACACCCCCGCCGATCTGGACACCCTCCGCGCCCTCCAGCGCCAGGCGGAGGAGGCCCCGGACACCGCCGCCCTGGCCCAGGCCCTGTTCCGCTATCACCGGGGGGTGACGTTTTTAAGCGGCAACACCATCACGCCCCTGCTGTTCAACGCCTTCATGCAGGTGAACCTGGAGTTCTGGTCCGGCTATATCCGGTCCGTGGGCCGGGAGGAGAGCCTGCGTACCCTGGCCCGGTTCACGGACCTCATCGCCGCCGGACAGGGGGACCGGGCCGCCCAGCTGCTGGACGACGGCCTGCGGCGGTTTGTGACCACGCTGTAAATTCACATTTTGTTCAAAATATCCGTTTATTCTTGTGGAAAAGCCATAGATTCCGTTCGGAAAATTCTGCAATTTGCCAATTGTGCTCCACCCCGGGTATGGTATAATGATGGTATCTTATATAAAGGAGGCTTTTCCATGAGACGCACAAAAGCTCTGCTTTCCTGTCTGCTGGCGCTGGCCCTGGTGATGCTGACCGCCTGCGGCGCCAGACAGCAGACCGTCCACCGGCTGTCCGCGGACCGGGTGACCCAGGCGGCAACGGTGTCCCAATTGCAGGAGGTCAGCGACCTGATCGTGGTGTTTACCCCGGAGACTCAGGAAAACGTCCTTTCCCGCTACAGCGACGGCAATGTCTCCACCGGCTACACCAGAACCACCGGCCAGGTGACCCAGGTGCTGAAGGGCCAGGCCCCGGAGCAGCTGGTGATCACCGAGGAGTGCTACACCGCAGACGACGCCCTGTGGACCCAGGGGGGCTATCTGCCTATGGAAACCGGCAAGCCCTATCTGCTGTTCCTCACCGCCTATGACGACGGCTCCGACTATGCGGGGATGTACTATCCCACGGAGCTGGAGCGGGGCAAGTACCCCCTGGGGCAGGCCCTGACCACCGCCGACTCCGCCGCCCAATGGCAGGTATACTCCCTGGACGGCGACACCCTGTCCGATTATCAAAGCTGGTACCGGCAGGTGTCGGCCCTGTATCCCGATCTGTTCTGACCCGCCAGGCAAATATCCGCACCCCTCCGGCCCCGCCGGAGGGGATTTTTCCGCCCGGGGCCGTCCACCGGCGGGATTCGCCTTTCTTCGACTTGAAAAGCCCGGGGAAACGTGCTATACTTGACTATAATTTCGCGTATTGTGCTTTGGGAGAGGGGGAAGCGCCGCCATGGTGGATATTCACTGCCACATTCTGCCGGGGGTGGACGATGGGTCCCCCTCTATGGAAGACTCGCTGGAGATGGCCCGCATGGCGGCGGACTCCGGCGTCACGGACATCATCGCCACGCCCCACTGCAATCTCCCCGGGGACGGCCCGAAGAATTACCGCTCCGCCGCCCTGCGCACGGGCTTTTCCCGGCTGCGGCAGGCCCTGGAGCAGGAGGGCATCCCTCTGGGCATCCACCCGGGGGCCGAGGTGTTCTGCACCCCGGAGCTGCCCGAGCTGCTGGACCGCCGCCAGCTTCAGACCCTGGGCGGGGGCCGGTATCTGCTGGTGGAGTTCTATTTTGACGAGTCGGCGGAGTTCATGGAGCACTGCTTCCACCAGATCCGCACCCGGGGCCTGACCCCGGTGGCCGCCCATCCGGAGCGGTACGATGCCGTGCAGCGGGACCCGTATATCATCCGCCGCTGGTTTGAGGGCGGCGTGGTCATCCAGCTGAACAAGGGCAGCATTCTGGGGCGTCTGGGCCGCCGGGCCCAGGACACGGCCCTGTGGCTGCTGGAGCGGGGGCTGGCCCACGCCGCCGCCAGCGACGCCCACAGCCCCGATGTCCGCACCCCCCGCATGGACCTGCTGAAGGACCTGCTGCGGCGGGAATATGCCCCCGCCTGCCCCCGGCTGCTGCTGGAGGAGAACCCCCGCCGTATTTTAGAGGACCGCCCCCTGGTGGGGACGGACGAGCCTATTTTTTCCCCAAGGGAGGACGAGCTATGAGAGCCATCCGCAAAATGCAGCGCGTGATCCTCGCGCTGTTTATCCTGACCCTGCTGGCCTTCTGCGGCCTGCGGATCTATCGCCGCCTCACCGTGGACGTGACGCCCCCGGTGATCACCTGTTCCACCGATTCCATCGACGTCAGCGTCACCGCCGGAGAGGAGGCCCTGCTGCAGGGGGTCATGGCCTCCGACGACCGGGACGGGGACCTGACGGACCAGATCCTCATCAAGGGCGTGTCCCCCTCCCTGACCGACAGCAGCGCCCAGGTCACCTACATCGTTTTTGACTCCGCCAACAATATGGCCACCGTCACCCGCACCGTCCGCTACACGGATTACGAGGCCCCCCGCTTCGCCCTGTCTCAGCCCCTGGTGTACCCTGCGGGCCAGACCGTGACCCTGCTGGACCGGCTCACCGCCTCGGACGTGCTGGACGGCGACATCAGCAGCGGCATCCGCATCACCTCCCAGAACGTCATCAACAGCCAGCCCGGGGTATACAGCGTCACCGCTCAGGTGGACAGCCGCCTAGGCAACTCGGTGGTGCTGCCGCTGAAGGTGGTCATCACCACCGGCGGGCCGCAGCTGATCACCCTGTCGGACTATCTGGTGTACCTGCCCCGGGGATCGGCCTTTGATGCCGCCGGGTATATCCAGAGCGTCACCGCCCCCGACGGAACGGCCCTGCCCGCCGGACAGGTCAGCATCGAGTCCCCGGTGGACACGTCCGTCCCCGGAACGTATCATGTGGGTTACAGCGTCACCGCCCAGGGCCAGAGCTATACCGTCTATCTGGCGGTGGTGGTGGAATAAAGGAGGGATCGTCATGGATGAAAACAATCAGGGCCTGCAATGGTCCCATATCGAGCCCCTCTGCATCCTGCGGGCGCTGGCGCGGCAGCTGTGGATGCTGCTGCTGGCGGCCCTCACCTGCGCCATGGCGGCATGGATCGTGCTGACGTGCTTCGTGACCCAGCAGTATACCAGCTCCACCACCTTCTCCGTCACCACCCGCACCAGCAACCTGTACTATACGAATATCACCGCCGCCGCCGATGTGGCCGCCTCCTATTCCCAGCTGCTGCAGAGCCGGGTCCTGCGCCAGACCATGGAGCAGGATCTGGGCATGCCCCTGAACGGCGCCGTTTCCGCCCAGCAGCTGGGGGAGACCAACCTCATCCGGGTCACCGTCACCGCCGACACCCCCCGCCAGGCCCTGGTGTTGCTCAAGGCCGTGTCCGATAACTACGGGTCCCTGTCGGCCCATGTGTCCTCCACGGCGGTACTGTCCCAGCTTAACTCCCCCAGCCTGTCCGTGGCCCCCTCCCGCAGCTATAACGTGCCCAGGATCTGCCTGATGGCCGCCATCGCCGGTGCGGCGCTTACCGCCCTGGGCGTTGCCTGGGCCAGCGTCAGCAGCGGCACGGTGCAGACCCAGGAGGGTGCCCGCAGCGACCTGGACGCCAAGATCATCTCCACCGTGCCCCACGAGGGCCGCCGGACCCGGAAGCTCCTGGGCTGGTTCGACGACCGCCGCCGGGAGCGCCGGGCCCGCCGGGGCGGCAAGCGCCTGCGCCGGAACCTGAACATCTCCTCCCCGGCCATCAGCTTCGCCTTTACCGAATCCATTCACCGCATCGCCGAAAAGTTCCAGCATGAGCATGCCAAGGGCCGCCGGGTATTCCTGTTTTCCAGCGTGTCCGCGGCGGAGGGCAAGTCCACCCTGGCCGCCAACACCGCCATTTCCCTGGCCTCCCGGGGGGTGAACGTGCTGTTCATCGACCTGGACCTGCGCCGCCCGGTGCAAAGCGAGATGCTGGGCCTGTCCGTGAAGCAGAAAAACGAGCTGGGCACCCTGCTGACAGAGTCCGCCGCCCCGGAGAAGATCCTCTCCGCCGCCGTCACGGACCCCGCCACGGGGCTGCACTCCCTGCTGAGCACCAAGTCCTATACCGACGTCATCGAGCTGCTGGCCTCGGACCAGCTGGCCAAGGTGGTGGCTCTGGCCCGGGAGCGGTATGACTACGTCATCATCGACTCCCCGCCTCTGGGCTTCTTCTCCGACAGTGAGCTTCTGTCGGACCTGTCCGATGCGTCGGTGCTGGTGGTGCGGCAGGACACCGTCCCCGCGCCGGAGATCAACGACGCCATTGACGCCCTGCGGGCCGGTAAGGCGGAGTTTCTGGGCTGCATCCTCAACGATATGGCCCATCTGGCCGCCTGGTCCTCCGGCTATGGATACGGCTATGGCAAGAAATACGACAAGTACGGCTACGGACATCACTCCGGCCGGAAGCAGCAGTGAGGCGCACTATGGAACAACACACGACCCGAACCAATACCGAAGACCAGGCCATTGACCTGTCCGTCCTGCTGCGGCGGATGGGCCGGGCGCTGACGCGCCTGTGGCCGGTGTGCCTGGCCCTGGTGGTGCTGTGCGCCGCCCTGATGGGCTGGCGCGGCCACCGCAGCTTCCGGCCCATGTACCGCTCCGAGGCGGTGTTCTCCGTGAACCTCAGCTTTGTGGGCGGCACCGACCTCTCCGGCTATAGCCAATATTACAACAAATCCGCCGCCCAGCAGGTGGCGGACACCTTCCCCTATCTGCTGACCTCCGACCGGATGCAGGAGCTGCTGCTGCAGCGACTGGGCGTCACCTATCTCAACGGCGTCATCTCCTCCTCCGCCATCAAGGACACCAGCTTCTTTGTCCTGACAGTGGAAAGCCCCAGCCCCCAGGACGCCTATGACATCCTCTGCGCCGTCATCGACGTCTACCCCCAGGTGAACCGCCTGGTCCTGGGTGAAACGCAGCTGGTGGTGAACCAGGAGCCCTCCCTGCCGGACGCGCCGTATAACGCCGATCCCTGGGTGCGCAGCGCCGTCAAGGGCGCGGCCCTGGGCGTGGTGCTGGCGCTGGCGGTGCTCATCGTGGCCGCCGCCCTGCGGCGGACGGTGTCCTCCACCGGCGACGTCAAGCGCCTGGTAAGCCTGACGGCCCTGGCCTCCATCCCCCGCACGGCCCCCAAGCGCCGGAAAAACGGCCCCCAGCAGGGGCTGCTGATCACCCGCATGCAGACCGACAGTGCCTTCTGCGAGGCGTATCGCCTGCTGCGGCTGAAGCTGCTGCGGCAGCTGAAGGACGAGGACAAGGTCATCATGGTCACAAGCTCCATCCCCTCCGAGGGGAAAAGCTCCGTGTCCGTGAACCTGGCCCTGTCCCTGGCCCGGGAGGGAAAAAAGGTCCTGCTGATCGACGGCGACCTCCGGGGCCCCAGCGACAAGGCCCTGCTGGGCATCACCAAGCCCTCCGAGGGCCTGGGCCAGTGCCTGTCCGGCAGCCTGGACCAGGTGCACTTCCTGCGCTATGAGGAGACGTCCCTGTACGTCTTTGCCGGCAGCGAGCCCATCCACGCCCCCATGAACCTGCTGCGATACGACAAGCTGGAGGCGCTGATAAACACCCTGCGCCCCATGTTTGACTACATCGTGCTGGACACGCCGCCCTGCGCCATGATGGCCGACGCCCTGGCCATGTGCCGCCATGTGGACCGGGTGATCTACGTCATCCGGGAGGATTTCGCCGCCACCACCCAGATCTTCGAGGGCATCCAGGCCCTGGCCGGGGCCGACGCCCGGATGGCCGGCTTTGTGTTCAACTGCGCCGCCAACGTCCGGGGCTCCTCCTCCGGCTATGGCTACGGCTACGGTTATGGGTATGGCTACGGCTACGGCTATGGCTACGGCAAACCCAAGCGCAAAAGCGCCGAATAAGGATTTTTCCAAGCCTCCGGCCCCGGCCGGGGGCTTCAGCTTGTCAAAAAAGACTTTTTCGACAGTCTCAAGCCCCCGAAAATCTATACAAACCCGGATTTTTGTGGTATACTGTCCTATCTGGTATGTCTGAATTTACAGAAAGTTCAGGAAAGTCCCGGCCGGGGCGGTATAATAAAGAAAAACACCAACGATACTCACAAGTGGGAGGCAAAGCGCATGGCACGCAACATTCTGGTGGTCGAGGACGACCGCAATATCTCCGACCTGATCCGCATGTACCTGGAAAAAGAGGGGTTCGACGTCCGCATCGCCTACGACGGCGGCAAGGCCGTGGAGGAATTTGACCGGGAGGCCCCGGACATGGTGCTGCTGGACATCATGCTGCCGGTGATGGACGGCTGGGCCGTGTGCGCCCACATCCGGGAAAAGGCCAAGACCCCCATCATCATGCTCACCGCCAAAAGCGAGGTCAACGACCGGATCACCGGCCTGGAAATGGGGGCCGACGACTATCTGGTGAAGCCCTTCGAGATGAAGGAGCTGATGGCCCGCATCAACGCGGTGCTCCGCCGCAGCGAAATTCCCGACGACACCAAAAAGCGCCTGACCTTCGACAAGCTGGTCATCGACCTGGACAGCTATGAGCTGCTGGTGGACGGCAGGAAGATCGACACGCCCCCCAAGGAGCTGGAGCTTCTGTATCACCTGGCCTCCACCCCCAACCGGGTGTATACCCGCAACCAGCTGCTGGACGAGGTGTGGGGCTTCGACTATTTCGGCGACTCCCGCACCGTGGACGTGCACATCAAGCGCCTGCGGGAAAAGGTGGAGGGCGTGTCCGACCAGTGGGAGCTGAAAACCGTGTGGGGCGTGGGCTATAAGTTTGAAGTGAAATGAGCCAGGAAAAGATCACCCGGTTCCGCCGCCGGTTCGACAGTCTCTATTGGCAGCAGTTCCTGCTGACGGCGGGCATGGTGCTGCTGACGCTTTTGCTGCTGGGCGTGTCGTTTTACGCCCTGAGCTATAACGACACCGTGTCCGAGCGGCGCAGCGAAATGCGCCAGCACGCGGAGCTGATTGCCAACATGTCCGGGGACTATCTGGCCTCCGGCGGGCAGACCGCCAGCCCCAGCCTGCAGAATCTCATCGCCCTGGCCGCCGGGCTTACCAAGGCGGACTTTCTCCTGTGCAACGACCAGGGCTACGCCCTGCTGACCTCCGACCAGCGGCTGGGAGGCCAGGTGGTGTCCGTACCCCAGGAGATTCAGGACGCCGTTTTCGGGGACAAGGGCTTTTACCAGGGCCGCAGCAGCATCGGCGGCGCATACGACATCCGGCAGTTCGTGGTGGCGGTGCCCGTCACCCAGGAGGACGGCGGCACCGTGGGCATGGTCCTGGCGGTGATGGACGCCCGGTCCCTGATGAGCATGTGGCGCTCCTTCATCGGCCTGTTCTTCATGACCTCGGCCATCATCCTGCTGATCTCCTTTGTGGCCAGCTCCCTGACCTCCATGCGCCAGATTCAGCCCATCCGGGAGATGGTCCAGGCCACCCGGTCCTATGCCGCCGGAAACTTCGACGTGCGCATGCAGGACACCGGCCGCAGCGACGAGATCGGCGAGCTGGCGGCGTCCTTCAACAACATGGCCGACTCCCTGGCGGAAACCGAGCACCAGCGAAGCGAGTTCATCGCCAACATCTCCCACGAGCTGAAAACCCCCATGACCACCATCGCCGGATATACCGACGGCATCCTGGACGGCACCATTCCCCCGGAGAAGGAGCGGAAATATCTCCAGATCATCTCCGACGAGAGCCGCCGGCTCAGCCGCCTGGTCCGCCGGATGCTGGATATCTCCCAGATACAGTCCCAGCAGGACATGAAGAAGGAGGACTTCGACCTGTGCGAGAGTATGCGCCTGGCCCTGCTGTCCATGGAGCAGAAGATCACCGACCGGGGCCTGGACGTGGAGGCGGACATCCCCGAGGATTCCGTCATGGTCCAGGGGGTCAACGACCTGATCACCCAGGTGATCTATAACCTGCTGGAAAACGCCGCCAAGTTCGCCGCCCCCAGGTCCACCCTGTACCTGGGGCTGACGGAGACCGGCGGCGACAAGGCGGTGGTCACCGTGCGCAACACCGGCCACACCATTCCGGCGGAGGAGATTCCCCTGCTGTTCGAGCGCTTCCACAAATCCGACAAATCCCGCAGTGAGGACAAGGACGGCTACGGGCTGGGCCTGTACGTGGTGAAAACCATCCTGTCCCAGCATAAGGAGAAGATCACCGTCACCAGCGAAAACGGCGTCACCTCCTTCAGCTTCACCGTTCAGCTGGCCCACCCCATGCGCAATACATGAGAGGAACTTTTGCTATGACAGACGAAAACAAGGATATCTGCCCGGAAACTCCGGAAAATCCGGACCTGCCGGAGACCCCGGAAGCGGCCCCGGAGGAGCCGAAGGAGGTAGTCTCCTGGTACATTCCCCAGGAGCCCCAGGGCCGGGAGGTGGTCAGCTACTATGTCCAGCGGGACCCCATGCCCCAGAACGTCTGGCAGCAGGCCGCCAAAAAGGAGAAGCGCCGCAGCCGTCTGTGGCTGTGGATCTCCCTGGCCGTGCTGGCGGTGACGGTGGCGGCGGTGGTGCTGGCGGCCATACTGGGCGGCAGCAGCGGCAGCGGTCAGCATCGGCCCCTGCCCGACGGCGACGGCGACAACCCCAGCAGCATTGTGGACATTTTCGGCAGCAAGACCACCAGCATTCCCAAAATCCAGGGAGACCCCGGCGTCCGCCTGGCCTGCCGGGACCCCCAGGGCCAGCCCCTGACGGCCCAGGAGGTATATGCCAAGGTGAACCCCTCCGTGGTCACCGTGGTGTCCGAGCAGTCGGAGGGTGCCTCCATCGGCACCGGCGTCATCATGACCTCCGACGGGTATATCATCACCAACGCCCATGTGATCTCCGGCGGCAAGAGCTGCTGGGTGGCCCTGGACACCGGCGTCACCTATGAGGTGAACTTAGTGGGCTTTGACGAGGAGGAGGACCTGGCCGTTCTGAAGGCCGATCCCCAGAATCCCCTGCCCGCCGCCGAGTTCGGCAACTCCGACCTGGTGCAGGTGGGCGACACCGCCTATGCCATCGGCAACCCCCTGGGGGTGGAGCTGCGGGGCACCATGACCAACGGCATCATCTCCGCCGTCAACCGCGCCGTGGAGGTGGACGGCAAGACCATGACCCTGCTGCAGACCAGCGCCGCCCTGAACAACGGCAACTCCGGCGGTCCCCTGATCAACGAGTACGGCCAGGTCATCGGCATCAACACCCTGAAAATGAGCACCACCGACAGCACCGAGGCCACGGTGGAGGGCCTGGGCTTCGCCCTGCCCATCAGCTCCGTCAGCTTCGTGGTCAACGACCTCATCGCCAACGGCCACTACCGGGGCGCCCCCTCCCTGGGCATCACCGTCACCACCGTGGAAAAGGACGGCGGCGGCACCCAGGTCCAGGTCATGGAGGTCAGCGCCGGCTCCGGCGCGGCCGACGCGGGCATCCAGGCCGGGGACGTGATCCTGGCGGCAGACGGCCAGGCCGTGTCCGTTACCTCCGACCTGCTGACGGCCCGGCGCAGCCACATCATCGGCGACACCGTGACCCTGACCATCCTCCGGGACGGCCAGCAGTTCGACGTGGAGGTGACCCTCCGCTCCAACCGCAGCTTCGGCTGAGCATCCGACCCCTTCACCCCGGCGGGAAAATCCCGCCGGGGTTTTGTTCTGCCGGTGGGGGCCTGTGCATATGCTGGAGAAAAAGCCACAGGAGGGATGGACATGCGTTATTGGGCGGCGGGGCTTTTGCTGACGGTGCTGCTGTTCGGCGGGGGACTGCTGGGGACGGCAGGGTCCCCATCGGCGTCCCGGCCTGTCCCGGGGGCTGACCCGGGACAGACCGGCGAAAATGCGGGACAACCCGCCGCCGATGCGGACACGGTGCTGCGGGTATGGGACGGGGAGCAGGTGGTGGAGATGACCATGGCGGAGTATCTGCCCGGGGTGGTCCGGGGGGAGATGCCCGCCGCCTTCCACCAGCAGGCCCTGGACGCCCAGGCCGTGGCGGAGCGGACCTTCATCTATTACCACATGGCCTCCGGCCGGAAGGCCGCCCACCCGGACGCCGACGTGTGCATGGATTACCGCTGCTGCAATGCCTACACCTCCGCCCAGGCGGCGGCGGAAAAGTGGGGGGACCACGCCGCCGAATACGAGGCCAAGGTCCAGCAGGCCGTCCAGGACACCGACGGCCAGGTGATCCTCTACAACGGCCAGCCCATTTTAGCGGCCTTCCACTCCTCCTCCGCCGGGGTCACCGCCAACTCCGGGGACGTGTGGGTGTCCACCCTGCCGTATCTGCACAGCGTGGAAAGCCCCGAGGGGGAGGACACCGTGCCCAATTACTACAGCGTCAAGGAAATCCCGGCGGCAGAGTTTCAGCAGACCTTCCTGGCAGCCTATCCGGAGGCGTCCTTCGCCGGAGGGCCGGAAACCTGGATCACCGGCCGGGTGGAAAACGCCTCCGGCCGGGTGGAGAGCATCTGCATCGGCGGCGTCACGGTGGAGGGCACCCAGGTCCGGAGCCTGTTTGGCCTGCGGTCGGCGTGCTTCACGGCGGAGGCCGCGGCGGACAGGGTCACATTCCGCGTCACCGGCTTCGGCCACGGGGTGGGCATGAGCCAGTACGGCGCCAACCGCCTGGCCCAGGAGGGCAAGTCCTGGCAGGAAATCCTCCACTGGTACTACACCGGCGTCACCATCGCCCCCTACGGCGGATAGGACTTGACGAAAGGCGGAATTTATACTACAATTTTCTTCAGAAACATCACGGAAGGAGACTTGCTTCGTGACAAGAGACGAGCTTTGCCGGGCCGCCGTGGCCATGCTGGACCGGGCCTATATCCCCTATTCCCACTTTCCGGTGGGGGCGGCGCTGGAGTGCGCCGACGGCACGGTTTTCACCGGCTGCAACATTGAAAACGCCGCCTACGGCTGCACCATCTGCGCCGAGCGCACCGCCATCTTCAAGGCCGTCAGCGAGGGGCACCGGGACTTTGTGCGCATCGTCATCGCCGGGAAAAGTGAGGACTACTGCGTGCCCTGCGGCTCCTGCCGCCAGGTGATGATGGAATTCGCCCCGGAGATGGAGGTCATCTGCCTCAACGGTCAGGGGCAGGCCAAGAGCTTCCGCCTGCGGGAGCTGCTGCCCTACGGCTTTGACCAGAGCTGGCTGTGAGACATGTGCCGCCGCCGGTCTGCATTTTTCGCGGACCGGCGGCGCTTTGCGCCCGCTCCCGCTGGGTTCCAGCATTTTTGGTGGTTTTCCTTGTTGACATAATGCTGTGGAAAACCCGGTGGAAAATGTGCAAAACCCTTGCGGCGCATGATATCCCGCCGGTTGCCGGTTTGTTATGGCGGCCCCGCCGCCTGCAACTTTTTGCCCCGGAAAAACATTTTTTCCCTATCCCCGTCCGGCTCTTGCCAGACGGAAATTTTTGCGTTAAAATAGGATTTGTATATTGGAGGGTTAGCGGCTTCGGCCGCCGGAGGAAGGATATGGCCAAGAAAAAAGCATACGACAACGACAGCATTTCCAGCCTGAAGGGAGCGGACCGGGTCCGGAAACGGCCCGGCGTCATTTTCGGCTCCGACGGGCTGGAGGGCTGTGAGCACGCGGTGTTCGAGATTCTCTCCAACGCCATCGACGAGGCCCGGGCGGGCTTCGGACGGGTGATCACCGTCACCCGGTTCCAGGACCGGTCCATCCAGGTGGAGGACCAGGGCCGGGGCTGTCCCGTGGACTGGAACGAAAAGGAGGGGCGGTACAACTGGGAGCTGGTGTTCTGCGAGATGTACGCCGGAGGCAAGTACGACCCCACCGGGGAAAACTATGAGTTCTCCCTGGGCCTGAACGGTCTGGGCTCCTGCGCCACCCAGTACGCCAGCCGCTATATGGACGTTACCGTCTGCCGGGACGGCAATGAGTATAAGCTCCACTTCCAGCGGGGCGAGATCGTGGGCCAGATGGAGGTGACTCCCCTGGCCCGGAAGAAAACCGGCACCACCATCCGCTGGCTGCCGGACCTGGAGGTGTTCACCGACATCGACATCCCCCTGGACTATTACCAGGACGTGATGAAGCGGCAGGCGGTGGTCAACGCTGGGGTGACCTTCCGGCTGCGGGATGAGGTGTCCCCCGGGAGGTTCGAGACCCAGGACTTCCTGTATGAAAACGGCATCCGGGACTATCTGGCCGAGCTGGCCGGGGACGACCCCATCACCCGGCCCGTGTGCTGGGAGGCGGAGCGCCAGGGCCGGGACCGGGCGGACAAGCCCGAATACAAGGTGAAGCTGAACATCGCCTGGTGCTTTTCCAACCGGGTGCACCTGATGGAGCACTATCACAACTCCAGCTTCCTGGAGCACGGCGGCAGCCCCGACAAGGCCACCCGCCTGGCCTTTGTGGCGGCGCTGGACAAATATCTGCGGGAGAACAACAAATACACCAAGGGCGAAAGCAAGATCACCTTCCCCGACGTGCAGGAGTGCCTGCTGCTGGTGAGCAGCAACTTCTCCACCCAGACCAGCTATGAAAACCAGACCAAAAAGGCCATCACCAACAAGTTCATCCAGGACGCCATGTCCGAGTTCCTGCGCCAGCAGCTGCAGGTATTTTTCATCGAGAACCACGACGACGCCGAGCGCATGGCCGCCCAGGTGCTGATCAACAAGCGCAGCCGGGAGACGGCGGAGCGCACCCGCCTGGGCGCCAAGAAGAAGCTGTCGGAGAAGATCGACATCGCCAACCGGGTGCAGAAGTTCGTGGACTGCCGCACCAAGGAGGTGGACCGGCGGGAGATCTATATCGTGGAGGGCGACTCCGCTCTGGGCGCCTGCAAGCAGTCCCGGGACGCGGAGTTCCAGGGGCTGATGCCCGTCCGGGGCAAGATCCTCAACTGCCTGAAGGCCGACTATCCCCGGATCTTCAAAAGCGACGTCATCACGGACCTGATGAAGGTGCTGGGCTGCGGCGTGGAGGTTCAGGGCAAGGCCGCCAAGGAGCTGAGCCAGTTTGACCTGAACAACCTCCGGTGGAGCAAGGTGGTCATCTGCACCGATGGCGACGTGGACGGGTTCCAGATCCGGACCCTGATCCTGACCATGCTGTACCGGCTGTGCCCCACCCTGATCCGGGAGGGCTATGTGTATATCGCCGAGACCCCGCTGTTTGAGATCACCTATCGGGAGAAAAACGCCGACAAGACCTGGTTTGCCTACTCCGAAAAGGAGAAGGCCGACATCGTCCGCCAGCTGGAGGGGAAGAAGTTCACTGTCCAGCGGTCCAAGGGACTGGGCGAAAACGACCCGGAGATGATGTGGCTGACCACCATGAACCCGGAGACCCGGCGGCTGGTGCGTGTGCTGCCCGATGAGGCGGAGGAGACCGCCCGGGTGTTCGACCTGCTGCTGGGGGACAACCTGGCCGGGCGGAAGGACTATATCGCCGAAAACGGCCACCTGTACCTGGATATGATCGACGTAAGCTGAATTTGCCAAATGACCGCTTGAACGAAAGGAATTTGCCCCATGGCAAAAAAGAAAACAGAACCAAAAACCGTCCACCGGCCGGCGGACCCCAATGTGATGGGCCTGCGGGGCACGGTGGTGGAGCAGCCCATCACCCGGACGCTGGACGAGAACTATATGCCCTATGCCATGAGCGTCATCGTCTCCCGGGCCATTCCGGAGATCGACGGCTTCAAGCCCTCCCATCGGAAGCTGCTGTATACCATGTATAAAATGGGCCTGCTTACCGGCGGACGCACCAAATCCGCCAACATCGTGGGCCAGACCATGCGCCTGAACCCCCACGGCGACCAGGCCATCTATGAGACCATGGTGCGCCTGGCCAAGGGCAACGAGTCCCTGCTGCACCCCTTTGTGGACAGCAAGGGCAACTTCGGCAAGGTGTACTCCCGGGACATGGCCTATGCCGCCAGCCGGTACACCGAGGCGAAGCTGGCCCCCATCTGCGCGGAGCTGTTCCGGGACCTGGACTGCGACGCCGTGGACTTTGTGGACAACTACGACAACTCCATGAAGGAGCCGTCTCTGCTGCCCACCACCTTCCCCAACGTGCTGGTGTCCGCCAACCAGGGCATCGCCGTGGGCATGGCGTCCCAGATCTGCGGCTTCAACCTGGGGGAGGTGTGCGACACCACCGTGGCCCTGCTGAAAAATCCGGACCACGACATCGCCTCCACCCTGTTGGCCCCGGACTTCCCCACCGGGGGGCAGATCATCTGCGACCCGGCGGAGCTGCGGGAGCTGTACCGCACCGGGCGGGGCGGCGTGAAGGTCCGCTCCCGCTGGCGCTATGACAAGCAGGCAAACCTCATCGAAATTTACGAAATTCCCTATTCCACCTCCATCGAGGCCATACTGGACAAGGTGGCGGAGCTCATCAAGGCCGGGAAAATCAGCGAGATCAGCGATATGCGGGACGAGACGGACCTGTCCGGTCTGAAGCTGGCCATCGACCTGAAGCGCAACGTGGACCCGGAGAAGCTGATGACCAAGCTCTTCCGGCTGACCCCTTTGCAGGACACCGTCAGCTGCAACTTCAACATCCTCATCGCCGGGATGCCCCGGGTCATGGGAGTGGGCGAAATTCTCGGCGAGTGGACCGCCTGGCGCACGGACTGCGTGCGGCGGCGGGTGTATTTCGTGCTCAGCCGCAAAAAGGACAAGCTGCACCTGCTGTTGGGCCTGAAGCGCATCCTGCTGGACATCGACAAGGCCATCGCCATCATCCGGGAAACCGAGGAGGAGGCCGAGGTGATCCCCAACCTGATGATCGGCTTCGGCATCGACCAGGTCCAGGCGGAGTATGTGGCGGAGATCAAGCTGCGGAATATCAACAAGGAGTACATCCTCAAGCGGGTCCGGGAGACCGAGGACCTGCAAAAGGAGATCGCCGACCTGGAGGATACCCTGGCCAAGCCCGCCCGGATCCGGAAGATCATCGTGGACGAGCTGGAGCAGGTCCGGAAGAAATATGCCGTGCCCCGGCGCACGGAGATTGTATACGGCCACGAGGTGGAGGAATATGTGGAGGACAGCCAGCCCGAGGACTACCCGGTGACGGTGTTCCTGTCCCGGGAGGGGTACTTCAAGAAGATCACCCCCAAGTCCCTGCGCATGAGCGGGGAGCAGAAGTTCAAGGAGGGCGACAGCCTCCTCCAGCAGATGGAGACCTCCAACAACGCCGAGGTCATGTTCTTCACCGACAGGTGCCAGGTGTACAAGACCCGGGTGTCGGAGTTCGGCGACGGCAAGGCCAGCGCCCTGGGCGACTATCTGCCGGGCCGTCTGGCCATGGACGAGGGCGAGCGGGTCATCTTCATGGTGCTGCCCGGGGACTACAGCGGCTGTCTGCTGTTCTTCTATGAAAACGGCAAGGCCGCCCGGGTGGAGCTGTCCGCCTATGCCACGGTGTCCAACCGCCGGAAGCTCACCGGCGCTTATTCCGACAAGAGCCCCCTGGTGTGCATCCTGCCTCTGCCGGAGGACCGGGAGCTGGCCCTGGTATCCACGGAGCCCCGGGCCCTGCTGGTGCACACCTCCCTGCTGACCCCCAAGACCACCCGGAACGTCCAGGGGGTGGCGGTGATGACCCTGAAGCCCAAGTATCATCTGGACCGGGTGGTCCCGGCGGAGGACAGCGGCATCGTGAACCTGCCCCGCTACCGCACCCGCACCATCCCCGCCGCCGGAGCCATCCTCAAGCCCGAGGACCGGGGCGAGGAACAGCTGACCTTGTTATAAAGACCCGCTTTCCCCCACACATACGAAAAGAGAGGTGCCTATTATGCCCGCTGCCAAAACTCTGAAGCGCTACGGACTGATCACCGTGGCCTGTGCCCTGTATGCCCTGGGCTTCAACTGGTTCTTCGTGCCCAATCACTTCACCGTGGGCGGCTTCACCGGCGTTGCCCAGATCATCAATCACTTCCTGCCCATGCTGCCGGTGGGTACCATCGCCCTGGTGCTGAACATCCCCCTGTTCATCCTGGGCTGGCAGAAGATCGGCCGGGATCTGCTGATCTCGTCCCTGTACGCCACCGCCGTCAGCTCCCTGATGATCGACGTGCTGTCCTCGATCCACACCTTCTCGCCCATGGACCCCATTCTGGCCTGTATCTACGGCGGCATCGTGACGGGCATCGGCTGCGGCCTGCTGCTGCACGAAAGCGCCACCACCGGCGGCACGGAAATGGCCGCCCGGCTGCTGAAGCTGAAGTTCCAGGGGCTGTCCATCGGCAGCCTCTGTCTGGGCCTGGACGTGGCCGTGACCATCGGGTACGCCCTGTGCTTCCGGGATATGACCCGGGCCATGTACGGCGTGGTGGCCCTGTATATCCTGTCCCTGCTGATCGACCGGGTGGTGTACGGTCCCAACGCCTCCAAGGTGGCCTATATCATCAGCGAGCAGTATGAGGCCATCACCCAGAAGCTGCTGCAGCTGGACCGGGGCGTCACCCTGCTGGCCGGTAAGGGGGCCTGGAGCGGCCAGGAAAAGCGGATCATCCTGTGCGCCTTCGGCCGGCGGCACTTCATCCCCATCAAGAAGCTGGTGCAGAGCATCGACCCGGACGCCTTCGTCATCGTGTGCGATGCCCATGAGGTGCTGGGCGAGGGCTTCGGCCAATATGACCCCACGGGCCTGTAACGGAGGCGCGGCCATGAAAAAAGCCTTGCTGGCCGCCCTTCTGGCGGCGCTGATGCTGGTATGCACCGGGTGTGCCTCGTTTCTGGAGCGGGATTACAGCGTGGTCCAGCCCCACAGCTCCACCTATTACGAAAGCGAGGACCGGTCCGTCCTCCGGGCGGAGAGCTATCAGGACCTGGTGAACGACCTGATGCTGCTGCTGACCGGCGGCGCCCGGGAGGGCACCATCTGGCTCTATGCCGGGACGGAGCCTCTGGACGCCTCCGCCGCGGCGGAGCGGGCCTGCAAGGAGGTGCAGCAGGAGACGCCCTTAGGGGCCTACGCCGTGAAGTACCTCACCTACACCATCGACGACAGCGCCCGGAACTACACCGCCATTCATCTGACCATCGGCTATCGCCGCACCCAGGAGCAGATCGCCTCCATGGTGTATACCACCAGCGTCTCCGCCCTGGGGGAGCTGCTGACCGCCGCCGCCCGCAGAGGAAGCGGTGAGCTGGTGGTGCAGGTGGGCTACTTTGACAACCAGGAGGAGGAGGTCCGCTCCATCGTGGACCAGGTCCAGGCCATGGAGGCCCCGGAGCAGAAGGAGCCCTGGACCGTAAATTTCTATCCCGAAGGCGGCGACGTGGGCATCATCGAAATTCTTTTGAAAAAAAGTTGAAAAAAGTGGAACGCAGGGGTTGACAAATCCGGGATTCGCGGGTATAATTAATCTTGCGTTTGCGGGCGTAGCTCATCTGGTAGAGCGCGACCTTGCCAAGGTCGAGGTAGCGAGTTCGAGCCTCGTCGCCCGCTCCAAACAGGGAAACGGCCCCAAAAAGCCGTTTCTCTTATATGGTGACATAGCCAAGTGGTAAGGCAAGGGTCTGCAAAACCCTCATTCCCCAGTTCAAATCTGGGTGTCACCTCCAAATGTAAGGATTCTGAGCAGAAATGCTCGGAATCCTTTCTTTTTTGCGTGGAAAAGTTGCATAATCGCAACAGAGAGGCTCTGAGTTTTCCCCGAAAATCCATTCTTGAATGAGGGTTTGCAGAAAGGAGCATCCCATGAGAATGCGGAAAATCGTCGAAGCGAAGGAACGCCCTGCACTGGAGGCTGCGGCGAAGGAGTTTCTTGCCGTCAAACAGGCGCAAATGCTCAGTGACGAGACGATGCATGACTATCAAGCCCAGCTGGAGCGTTTTGTCTGCGGCAGCAGGAATAGCACGGAATACTCTCTCCTGGAGCAGGACACACTGGCTTTTTTTGCCGTAATACCTGATACCAGCCCTGCACGCTATAACAAACCGTACCAGTACATCAGCGCCTTTTTCAACTGGATGGTGCGGCAGGAGTATATTCCGAAAAATCCTATTACGGCCAACGAGCTGAAAAAGCGCCGCGATGAGGGGAACATCAAGCCGGTTTCTGTAAGTGATTTGCAGCGCTTTATGAATTGCCTGGATAAGAAGACCTATACAGGAATGAGGACATTCACCATTGTGCTGGTGATGATGGATTGCGGCATCCGCACAAAAGAATTGCTTGGATTGCGGGACAGTGATTTCAATGCGATGGAGCATACGCTGAGAGTCAGCAAGACCGTGGCAAAAACGAGACGTGAGCGGCTGCTGTATCTAAGCCCGCAGACCGCAAAGGCTGTTGCTGCTTTCATCCACATGAAGCCGCAGGAGTGGGAGAATTGGCTGTTTCCCAATTACGAGGGCGGCCGCCTGACTACAACCTATCTGGACAAAGACTTTGCTAAGGTCAGCCGCCTGAGTGGCGTCAAAATCACACCGTATCAGTTGAGGCATAGTTTTGCCACGTTGTATCTCCAAAATGGCGGAGACCTGTTCACACTGCAAAAGCAGATGGGGCACAGTGACTTGCGGATGACCAAGCGCTATACCGAAATAGATGATAGGTTTCTGCAGCTGCAGCATACGGCGTTCAGTCCGGTCAACCTGTTGGGCCAGAAGCAAAAGGTCATTAAGGTCAACTGAATATGCAAAAAGGGGGAGCATGCGGTAGCTTCCAATAAGACAGCATGAGAACATTACTGGCATAGGGGAGCTGCCGTACAAGAGTGCGACAAGAAAAATTGGCGATACTTGGTTTTCACAACCAGGTATCGCCTTTTTCTATCTTTAGCAGAATGTTTGAAGCTATTATTGGAGGTATATAAGATGCAGGAACTGAACTATATTCGTTGTGGTGATTACTATATTCCCGATATTCGCTTACCGGAGGAAAACAGACCTATCGGTCGGTGGGGACGTATGCACAGAGATTATATCAAGGAGCATAACCCTGTCCGCTTCAATGATCTGTGCCTTAGCGGTGAACTGTGGACGTATCTGGAGGATTTGAATGAGCAGGCACAGAATCGCCTTGAACTTATCATTAAGCAAATGAAAGCCGCTGAGGACGTAACAGAGGGTATGAAAAAGACTGACCAGATGGCATGGGTCGGAGCTATGAACAGCATCCGCAACCGAGCAGAGGAAATTATCCTTCGTGAGATGATCTATGAGGAGAAGGCGATATGAGAATCCTTGAAGAATTTTGGTACGGCAATATTGAGCCTACAGAGTACGACACTTCCTCTAAGGAGTACAAGAAGCTGTTGGAACTGATTTGCCGAAATGAAGAAAAGCTCAAAGCAACCATGACAGACGAGCAAAAGGAGTTGTTTGAAAAATATACCGATTGCGTGCGGGAGTATCAAACCATCACGGATTGTTTGATCTTCCAAAACAGTTTTAAGCTGGGTGCAAGAATGATGTTAGAAGTCATGGAAGAATAATTGAATATCCAATGTTGGGGCTTGTGCCTGATTGAGCACAAGCCCCTTTCATCTTCTATACAACCTGTGACGAAGTTGCTTCTGTAACATCTGTCCATGTTGGACAGATGTTCTTAACTATGAAATACTTCTATGCTATAATGGGTAAACACAAACATCAAAAAGTATGATATAATTAAACAAATAGGAACTTAAGGTCACCACGGAGAGGTAATTTACATGGATAAGGTAACTTCATATATCAAAGAGTGCGAAACCGAATTTATGCAACTGTTAGGACTAACTTCTTTTCCAATTTATGAAATTGCGTATAAGGATATTTCTCTGTCGGTTTCTGATGAACAAGGCTATGACTCACTGGGATCGGCTCATTATGATTACAAGACTGGAAAACACACTTTAACTGTGTGGTCTAATATTCACACTTTAGGTGAAGTCGGAAAGCAGACGATTTTTCATGAATTTACCCATATACTCGACGATGAAACTTACGTAAACAAAGATCCCGAAAAGTATATTGCTAATCATGGATATACGGAATATCATGCTGCTCAAATTGGTTTCTTGAAAGTTTTGGGTGTAAAGAGTATCAAGCAAAACATTTCGTTTTCAATGAGTGATTTTATTGATACTGAGTCGGGATATATGAGTATTCAGGATTATGTTGATGCACCATTGTTGCTTGCAAACGAATTGATTGGCCATGCGAACTTTCCAACTGAATTTAAGGTGCTTAAAGACACTATGGGAGTAATCTTTAATTACTTTGGTAGACGTTCAATCTGTAAAATGTATTCTAAAGATTATCAAGACAATGCAGATACTTCTACAATCGAAAAACTACTTACTCACGCAATGTGCAGCTTCTTAAAAACGTATCTGATTGGTGTACTTACTAATCAGCAAATTGCCGTACTTGGAAAATTCTATAAAGACATGTTTTTGGCATTGGTAAATAGATACCATGTATAGCTCTTAAATATATGTTACGGAAATTCTGCCCAGCTTGGGCAGAATTTTTATTATCGTATAATTTTACTCCAGCCAATTGAATTATTCACGATCTCGTGATATAATAATTGATAATGTTAAGGAGGGTTTCGCTATGGCTGTAACATACAAAAAGCTATTTCACTTGCTGATTGACAAGGGTATGACTAATGCCGAGCTGATGGAGAAGGCGGGATTTAGTGCAAATATCATTACTCGTCTTAAACGTGATGAGTATGTCTCAATAGAAAGTATAGAAAAAATCTGCAAAGCACTACAATGCGGAGTGGACGATATTTTAGAGTTCGTCAACAAGGAGGAGCAGCATGAAAATTAACGACTATAACGCAACATTAGATGAAAAAATGTCTGAGTTTGATATGTGGGTAACTCCTTCACTTGGAGAAATAAGAGATACTCCGCAATTCAGAGTTAATCTTGAGCAATTAAAAAAGGGCTTTGACTATATGGCCGATATTACCGAAAATTTTGCAGATGTATCACATTGCTCATCGTCTGCCTTAGCGGTAAACGTACTGAGTTATCTATCAGGTGAAAATGATGATACGGCCAAGGACATTCTTGATAGTATATGTAACGTTCTTTTACTGGCTACTGGAAAAACCGATAACAACCTAAAGTGCCAGTTCCCTCTTATGCTTAAAAATCAAATTGGAATAAGTACTTATCCTCAAAAAATAAGTGGAGGAAGATGGCGAGACAAAGCTATTCCTCGAGCTTTTTCCATGACAGATGTTACTAAAATTATAGTACAACTTGCTGGTAAAGATGATTATAGAATAGTATTTGTTGAAAGCTATTTCCATTTGATTGTATCGGATGAAGATTACGCAAAGCAGCTCTGGAGCCTCGGAAATGCCTATGTATCACAAAAGGAATTGGGCAATGCAGATGCTCTTATAAGCTCGATAGTAATCTTTCAGTCCAGAGGATCTATCACTGCTACACAAGGGCATATTCCAGAAACTATATTGAGAAAGTATATGACTGACTGGGGCTTGAATGCAGGAACAGACTTTAATACACAAGATGTTGAGGTCGGTGAAATCTTGGGTGATTTGCCTGTAGACAATAAAATTAAGAAGAGAAAGTATGATTTTATTGTTCCTTTCCAGTCAAGAAGATTGGGCGCAAAAGTCTTTATACAGAGCCAATTTTATGCTGGCGATTCCGGAAGTGTATCGCACAAAGTTGTAGATCAAACCGACAGCACCAGAGAAGTAACGTTGCAAAAATATCCGGACGCTGTATTTGTAGAGTATCTGGATGGTGCTGGCTATTTTTCCTCGCTGAATGGGGATTTGCGTAAAATGTTGGCGAAACCGACAACAAAGGATTTTATTCAAATTCGTACAGCACCACTCAAGTTGCGCAGGGCATTACAAGGGATTTTGTTCCTCACACCGCTTGAGATTGAACACGCTGTGATCAGAACATCTGGAAAAGAGAATGAGATTTATCAGCTTTTAAGAGATGAAGGATACACTGATGAAGAAATCAGTCGAGCATTCTCACTTTCCGTAAGCGAGGGGAATATTGTAGCCTATGGTGAACACAAGTATGCAATTAGTCCCAGTCGTATAGAAATTGTTCGCAAATATTGCTTGTTGGATGTTATTGCAAATTATGGAGCGCCTATTTCAATAGGGAATGAATCCGGATGTTTATTGGTTGCAGGGTTTGAAACCTCTTGGGGCTTACCGCAAAACGAGGCAATCAGAATAGCGCAGGAAGTTTTCCCAGGATTAGGTGAACTTTGGTCTAATGTCCAAGATGCTTTTGATGACGTTCAGTGGCTGATTAGCAGAGGGTTTGTCATTACAAAATAAAAGGAGATCATTCATGACAATATCAGAAAAAATCAAACACGCACTTGAGGTTGATGGGGTTGCCATTCTCCCTCCAATGGATGTGTTTGAATCTATTGCAATATTAAAAGAAGCAAATATCTACGTTAACTGTGCTATGCTTGACCCTTGGTACAACAAAGGGTTTGGTGGCGAGTTGCCTACAAGCGAATATGATGACTTTATCACAAGATTACTAAACCAAACTGGTGAAATAAGCGATTTGATGTATTTATGGGGTTTCCCTGAAATTATTGGTCCGTATGTTAGATATGCACCAAGCGGATTTTATATGGCTGCATGGTTGACATGGTATTACAAAAATTGCCCATCAGTTATCAGAGGATGGAGATCGAGTCAAAATGCTTGCTTGCAGTTCATGCGTAAGGGACATAAATTACATCCTGAACATTTCTTGAGCGATGAGCAGAAAGAAAAATTTGAATCTGGAAAAATGCGTTTCGTACCTGGGCCGCCGAGCGTAATCGAAGCTCCTCTAATTATTGGGTTTGTTGGCAAAAAGGAAAGAACCGGCCATCCTTCTCAAAAGCCCGAAATTGTATTTGACAAACTTCTTTTGATGGCCAACCAAAAAGGAGATATTGTATTTGATCCCATGGCAGGCTCAGGAACAACTGCTGCTTGCGCCAAGAAGCATGGAATGAAAAGCATTGTCTGTGATATGAACGAGGATTATATTCAGATGATCGAAAAAAGAATGGGTGTTAGCAGAATTGAGCTTTGATTTGAAGTTTGCTCTCCATTCAAGTGAAAGTACACATGATATTTGCAGCAGTTAAGAAAATCGCAAGGAGAAAGAATTATGGACAATACAAACTTTTTGAAAATAGTATATTTTGACGAAGCGTTTGTTGCAGATTTCATGCAGATCATTGCAGGTGGCGAACTCAAGAAGACGACAGAGTTTATCACTGAAGTCAACTCTGGAATTGAGGGAACTGCGGGCATAGAGGGCGGCGTAGGAACCGAAAAGAATGCTTTATCCAAGATATTCACTTTTCTAAGTGGTGCGACAATCAATGCAGAAGCGAGTGTAAATACAAATCTTTCAAGAAAGTCTGATAGGATCGCTAAAAACATTCTTGAAAACACTCTGCTTGCAGATTTTATTGCCCTACTCGATGCAGACCAGCGCAGACCAAAGAATAAGCGTTGTGGCGGAATTAAAGTATTCCCTAAAGTGATTGTCAGACCGGAAGTAAATTCTTTTTCATATATTATGCTGATAGCTCCTTTTCTAAGTATGATCGATGGTGAGCTACCGTTCAAAACCAGTGATGGCGATGCGATGAAAATTGACATAACCAAAATAGAGGAAGCCATTGAAAAAGGGCGTGGCTATTATGAATTTGTGGCTACCGTTGATGGTAAGGATGTCATTTTGAGATTTAATCGTAGCGCTTTCAGAAACAGCTATACAATGTCTGATTTGCCTAAGATGCGACTTACATACTATGCGATTCATGTGGGACAAATTGAGAAGTCTGATTTGCAAGTACAAAAGGAGTTTGAGTTTGGAACCACAAAAGCATCTAAACGTGTAGACTATGCTTCTGCATCTGAAGGCGGTTCTGTAGCTACCGAAATTGATGTATACGATGTTGTGTTAGCTGGGGTCTTGGAGGGCTAATGGATAGAATAGAGATATATTGGGGAGCGGACAAAGATTTTGAAGAAGCAACCGAAAAACTGGAAGATGTGCACTTCTTAGTGGACGTTGTCAATCATATCAATAAAACTGACCTAAAGATCGAAGGTGTAGGCGGGCAAAAAGATCCTCCTATGGAAGTAGAGAATCTTCTGGTTCACACGGACGATTATGGCGGCGTGAGAGAGTGGGCGCTTCTTGGCTTTTCTAACAATGTTCTGCGCAACCTAAAAGTCAATGTTAAAAATCTATGGCTTTGCAACCCTCCGATAAAAATTTATGAGGATATTGTAAAGAACTACGATAAAGACATAATCACAGAGCATAGGACTCTATATCCTGGAATCAGCGTAGAGGACATGCGCAAGATGTCTGAAGGGTTTAACGAGGCTGTAATAGGACAACCCCATGTAATGAAGCAATCTTTGGCTTCAATTTATGCTTTGCGAAATAGCGAACGTAAAAGGCCAGTTACGCTTCTGTTTTTGGGTGATTCTGGTATCGGGAAAACGGAGACAGCAAAATATATTAGTTCCTGTTTAGGCACGGATATGGTTAGGATCCAGTTTTCGATGCAGCAGACTAACAGTGCTTATCAGTACATTTTTGGTGCCGACCATGGTGAGGATAGCTTGGCTCGTGAATTGATTAGACGCAATTCTAATGTTATTCTGCTGGACGAATTTGATAAGGTATCTCCTTCGTTCTACAATGCGTTTTACCAAATGTTCGATGAAGGTACGTTTGTCGATGCAAACTATTCTGTGGATGTTTCCAAGTGCATTATTATTTGCACTACGAATTACAGGACTGAAGAAGAAGCGGAAAAATATCTGGGGACGCCAATCTATTCGAGATTTTCTAAAGTTGTTATTTTTAATCCGATTAGCGTAGATGATAAATTGAAAATTGCGAGAAAATGTTATGCAGGGTTAATGGCACAGGTAGATGCTGAGGATAAAGCACTTATCGAAAACAATTCAGTGTTATCGTTGTTTGAAAGGGTTATTAAAGAAGGTGCCTATCCCAATATGCGTATGTTAAGGAACGACATAGAAGATGCAATAAACTTTGAAATCTTGAAGGCAAGAGGAATTATTCAATAACAATCAGCTGAGCAGTGAGTAACTGCTCAGCTGATACTGTGATTACAAAACAACTCCTATCCAACTTATTGAAACCAATTTTCCATTTTTCTGTTCTTATATAATTTACATTTGCAACATTGACAGGAAGTAGTCCATTCTTGTATAATAATGCCGTCGAAAATATATCCACCCATACATAACAACTGAATATAAATGTTCGACCATATTGAGACATAATTAGTCGGTTCATCCGACACGGTATCGGTACACCGGAAGTGCCGAACTGCTCCACTAAGCCTTTGGTTCTGTTGGCAGGAGCTGTACGAAGCAGAACCCGACTTTGATTTTTCAGAGCCGATTACATAGAACATCACTTTGAAGCGAGAGCGATGCTCCCGCCGATTTCTGATGTTTTGTGTAATCGGCTCTTTTTGTTTTGTCATTTTTCCAAAACACGATTCAGCGCCAAATGCGTGAACTTGAAAAATCAGTGAAAACGAAAAGGCCGGGTAGCGTAGAGCAAGATTCTACCATGGGTCCAAATTTCGCCTATCGCTCATTTTGCCCTTCATGGAATCTTGTTGGGGAGTGCCTTCCCCAAACCCTGCATCTGTTCTGCTTTGGCAGAAGCAACGGCATCCGCCGATCACCATTTTCACAAATGAAGGAGGAACCGAATGACCAAAACTTACAACACACCGAAACGTACACACATCGTAAAAACCCGTCTGGACGATGAAGAACACGCCGACCTTCTCCGTCGCTTGGAGATTTACGACATGAATCAATCGGAGTTTATCCGTGAAGCGATTTCTGGCGCAACCATCAAACCGACCATCTTGGCAACTCTGGTCAGCGACGATCTGCTCGCAGCCATTGGTAAACTGACCGCTGAATACGGCAGGATCGGTAACAACTTAAATCAGATTGCCCGACACCTCAACGAATGGCGAAGTCCCTATCCCGCTATGGCGAAAGAACTGCAAGATGCTGCCGCTGATCTTGCCACGCTGAAATTTGAAGTGATGAAAAAGGTGGGTGATGCTGTTGGCAACGTTCAAGCATATAAGCTCTAAAAATGCCAACTACTCTGCTGCTGAATCCTATCTCACTTTTGAGCATGACGAGTTCACCATGAAGCCCACCCTGGACGAAAACGGCAGACTTATCCCAAGACAGAATTACCGCATTTCTACATTGAACTGCGGTGACGAAGATTTTGCGATTGCCTGTTTGAGAGCCAACCTCCGCTATGGCAAAAATCAAAAACGGGAAGATGTCAAAAGTCATCACTATATCATCAGCTTTGATCCCAAGGATGTTCCCGATCACGGATTGACCGTAGATCTGGCACAGAGTCTTGGAGAGAAATTCTGCAAGAAACACTTTCCCGGTCATCAAGCCATCGTCTGTACACACCCCGACGGGCACAACGGCAGCGGCAATGTTCATGTACACATCGTTATCAATTCTCTGCGAATTATGGAAGTTCCATTCATACCGTATATGGATAGACCGTGCGACACCCAACCGGGCATGAAGCACCGATGCACCAACGCAGCTATGGAATACTTCCGTTCTGAGGTCATGGAGATGTGCCACGATGCAGGTCTGTATCAGATTGATCTGCTGAATGGAAGTAAGACAAGAGTGACCGAGCGTGAGTATTGGGCGAAGAAGAAAGGACAACTTGCACTGGATGAAGAAAACGCTGTCCTTGTCGAACAAGGCTTGCCGGTCAAACAGACAAAGTTTGAAACCGACAAGGACAAGCTCCGTGAAGAAATCCGCATGGCACTCTCCGATGCTGTCAGCTTTGAGGACTTTGCAGAAAAACTTCTCCGCCGTGGCATCACCGTCAAGGAAAGCCGAGGGAGATTGTCCTACCTCACACCAGACCGCACAAAGCCTATCACGGCACGAAAGCTGGGCGACGATTTTGATAAAGCTACTGTGCTCGCCGTCTTTGACAGAAATGCAAAACAGGTCAGAACGAAAACGCCTCCCATTCATTCTGCACCGACCATGCAAGATTTTATCAAACAGCAAAACTCTGTAAGCCGTATGGTGGATATGGATGTCGCCAAGGAAAAAGGTAAGGGTTATGAGCATTGGGCAAAGAAACACAATCTCAAAAACGCAAGCCGAGCCTATCTGTTGTACAAGGAAATGGGATTTGATTCTCCCGAAGCATTGGCTGCTGCTTGCGATGTCGCCCATGAGAAGCTGAGTGATATTCGCACAGAGATGAAATCTGTGGAAGCCGCAATCGCAGAAAAGAAAGAGTTCCGTAATTATGTGCTGAACTATCACAAGACTCGATATGTAATCGACGAACTGAAAGCCTGCAAGAATGAAAAAGCTCGTCAGAAATATCGTGACGAGCATGACAGCGACTTCATCATTCTGAACGCTGCCAAACGCTACTTTGATTCCAAAGGCTTGAAGAAGCTACCGAGCCACAAGGCGTTGCAGACGGAAGTGGAGCAGCTTATCAAAGAGAAAAACGAGCTTTACAACCAGTACCAGACCGCTAAGGAAGAAACACAGCGTCTTGATGCCATTCGTCATAATTTGGAGCAGACCCTTGGCAGAAAGATTGAACACAAGAAGGAACAGGAAAGATAATTCTTTCCCTTCGATTCCATTCCTATCTGGTGAGTGGACGTTTTGTCCACTCACCACGAGCAAAGCAAAGAAAGGATTTTTATATGAACAAAAATAAGAAGGCAATTGACATGACACCCGAAGAACTGAACGAGTGGCTGGCATCCTTGCCCGCACCGCAGGATGATGCACTTTGTACGCACTTCTCCGATCCCGATCCCTATTTCAAAATGGAGCATACATCCCGTGAGAAGAGCGAGAACCGCTTGTTTAACAAGGATGGGCATCTTACCGTTCGTAATTACTGTGCGGCAGAGTTGCCGAAGATCACCATGACCATCCACTCCGGTCAGACTACTTACCGTTTCAGCGGAAGTTACGACGGTACAAGAAGTCTTTCCAGTAAGTTACTCGACCACATGGCAAAAGAAAATTAAAAATGCTCAAAAAATATTCTAATGAAAGGGTGGATTTATTCACGAATGTGTGATATGATATATACAAGCAATCCTGTATTGGCAGACTGCCCGCCGATTAAGGAGGAACAAGATATGAATAGGCAGTCTGACAAAATTACTGCTATCTACTGTAGATTGAGTCGTGATGATGAACTCACAGGAGAGAGCAACAGCATTGTCAATCAAGAGTTAATATGTAAAGGGTGGTTTCTGCCACCTAATACATATGACTGCGGCTCATTTGTGGTGAATTGAAAAGCAGTTGTAGGAAAGGAGACAAAATAGCCCGTAAAACTGCTGAAATTCGCACAGAAAGGAGCCAAAAGTTATGAAATCATTGTTTGAAGAAATGGGCGGCACTTACCGTCGGGAGTGCGATTATCTTATCCCCAACCTCGTTCTGGAGGACAGCGACGATTACCAGATTGGAAAATACGGCAGGATGCGCCGCAGATATCTGAAGGAACATCGTCCGGGCTTTTACATTTAGATGGAACGCTGTTCAAACACTTGTCTGAAATCGACCATGCCTGCAATGAGCGCATGGAACTTATCACATCTGCGATGGCAAAACAGGAGGGCGTGACCGAAGCCTTGAAAGCAGCTGACCAGATGGAATGGGTACGCCGTAAAAACAGTATCCACAACCGTGCAGAGGAAATTGTGCTGACTGAACTTGTATATGATTAGGAAATTGCCCGTTATCGGCTGTATGGCTGATAACGGGCAATAACTTTTATTTATAGGCTTTAGCCTGTTGAACTGCTTGGAGTTTTTCGTGTTCCGAAAAATGAAGAGTAGTTCAACAATAAACCACCCGCTATGCGGGTGCGAGTCGAATGTTATACAAAAAAAATTACCTTTCCGTGTACAATAGAGTTGTTCAGGCTATATTGCAGAAAGGAAAGGTAATTTATGGCGAAGAAAGAAAATGCACTTGCACATACGAAATGGATGTGTAAATATCATATCGTCTTCACACCTAAGTATAGACGAAAAATGATATATAATCAATATCGAGAAGATGTTCGAGAGATTATAAAACAATTATGTAGTTATAAGGGTGTGGAAATTCTCGGAGGAAATGTGATGTCAGATCATGTGCATATTTTGGTAAGTATTCCACCTAAAATGAGTGTATCATCGTTCATGGGATATTTAAAAGGAAAGAGTGCGCTGATGATGTTCGACAGACACGCAAACTTAAAGTATAAATTTGGAAATCGACATTTCTGGTCAGAAGGCTATTATGTGAGTACAGTAGGATTAAATGAAGCCGTAATCAAAAAGTATATCCAAGACCAGGAGAAGTACGATATTGCAATGGATAAGTTAAGTGTAAAAGAATATGAAGACCCTTTTAAGGGTTAAGGCTAAGTAGTAACAACACCCTTTAAAGGGTAGCGACGAGTCAAGAGCAGTATGGCTTGAACGGAGCTATGGGAATCCTGTGTTAACAGAGTTCCCATAGTGAAAAGAGAAAGCCAGCGCCTTTAGACGTTGGCCTAGTAACAATGGGCTTATAGCCCTAGTACAAACCACCCGTTTAACGGGTGGTCATGACTTCATTCGGTGCTACGAACTTATACTTACCGTTGCCATACCCTCTGACTGCTTCAATTAAGCCTTCGTTTTTGAGAATGTTCAAGAGATTTCCAGCTGCGGTTATGGAAATGCTTGTAATCTCCATAATATCACTGCGACCAAATACGCCATCAAAGTTCATAAACGCAAACATTTTTTTTGCATTTTCCTTTATATTCTTCTTGGCATCTAACCTGTTAATCGCATCCTCGATTGACAGGTTTGAAGAGGCGATTGACACCTTTTCATCGATAACTGCAACCTTTTGGGATGTGATTAACAGCTTTTCAATCGGAACATTATAATTCAGATTATAAAGCGTGGCAAAGAACGATGTGGGCGTTGACCGGAACATAGGCTCAACTTCGGGACGATAATTGACCGCATGGCGATAATCGGCTTTGATCTTTTTGAAGCCACTTCCTCGACGCTCCATAAAGTGCATACGGCTGAAAATATCAGCGATTACAGGATTGCGGCGCTTAGACGCAACATTATCCGTATCAAGATTCTGAACGATTGAGCCATCGAACATTCCTCCGGGGGAATATACTTCCATGCGGTCATCAAAAATGTCAATGTGAACCTCACTGCCGATTTCCATATAATCACGGTGAATCAGGGCGTTCACAATGACCTCATGTACCGCCTGTTCAGGATACTCAGGCATTTCTACCCGCCCGTTACCCGTCTTTTTCCAACGCTTTTTGGTGTTGTTCTTCACAAACTCTGTTCCATTCTGGAGCAACGATACCATTGAACCGCTGTATTCCTTATCGTCAAGAGCTTCCATAATGCCGGAGGCTTTATCCAAGCCATACCAACGAGTGCAGAACAAACGGGAATGACGCATTGGGGAATCGTCTGCCAGCAACACGCCTGCGTTTGTCAGTATATTGTTTTCATCAACAAGTTCAAAGGAAACAAAATCGGAATCTGTCAGCTCCGTTCCTGTTCTCATGCGATAAACAGAACGCAGCTTTGTAAAAGCAAGAGATTCAAAGGGATACCGTGTAGATAGGCTATCAAAAGAAGCATTGCTTCCATGCAGAACAAGCCGCTTCAAATCCACGGCACTTGCAGGAACGCTCTCGTTGCCAATGCGGACATAAGCAATACGATTGCCGTCGCCTGTATAATAATAGGGTGTTTCCTGTCCAGCAGGTACTTTCAAGATCACAAATTCCTTGCCATCCTCTGCGTGAATCTCAAAAACCACCTGCGGGGCGGGATCCATTTTCGTTTTGATAGCTTCGCTGATCTTCTCGGATACGCCCTTTGCGTCCTCTAATCCAACAAGCACTTCATCATTGGACACACCGAAAAATAAGGCTCTGCCGATACCGTTTGCAAAAGCACTCACGCTTTTCAACCAGCTTTTCGGCTTACGTTCTTCAAGTATTTCTTTCTTATCGTATTCTGTGGCTTCGCCAATATAATCAGATAATTTCATATCGTAATCCTATCCCTTCCAATCATTCCTTCTTATCCTTCGCCCGGCTTTTGTAGATATTATGCTTGTTTTTACACTGCGGACTGCAAAATACAGCGCTGGGCCTGCTGGCTACAAAGGCTTGCAGGCAATGCTTGCACAGGCGGATCGTTTTCTCCGTGTCCGTCAGCATGAAGCTGAACATCATCTGTACGCCGAGGATCAGCGAATGAAAATCCCACACGATGGTAGGCTTATCCAGCAGGGCGATTCTGTAAGTCGGGGCATTGCCGCCAAAGGCTTCCATGCCCTGCTGCATGAGCAGGCACTGCTCCGGCTGCATCATATCATAATCCTCGTAGAAAATCACAGAGGTCAGGTAGCTAAAGGCAATATCCTCAAACTGCTGCTTTATCCATTCATACCGTTCAGCGTATTCCCGCTGGAAGCTCATGTTGACTGCCATCGGCTTATCGCTCATGGTCATGGCCAGAGCTATCATCACACGGTCGTTGCTGATGTTCCACATGGACTCCACGCCACGCTTGACAACATCCGGTTTGCCAGCAGACCGTATTTGACCGCAAACTGCTGAATCGCCCTCTGAATCTCAGTGTCGGATTTCTTTTGAGACTCCATGCACCCGATATTGATGGCATCCAGAACAATCTGCTGATACGCTGCCAGCGGGTCATAGATACTGGGCTGCGCCGTTTTTGTGGGAGTCAGGTACATCGTACCGTCTGCTGCCGCCTTCCATTCGTATTCGCTATATCGTACCCAGTTGGAACTGGTGCGTTCAAACAGGTTCTTCATGTGCTCACCTCTACTCCCAATCGTCTATATTATACTTGGCCAAGAGCTCCTGTGCTCTGGCGACGCCGCTGTCCGTAATGTAGACGGACTTGGAGCGGGAGGGATGATTGCCCTGCCGAATGTAGTCAGCATCGTCCAACTCGTTGAGAATATCAAAATCATATCCTTTCCAGGCATAAAAATTCTTTGCCTCATGAAACTTCTCGCCCTGTGAAAATCGGGAAAGGTATAACATCATCAGCGTTAATTCACGCATTGCTTCTTTGGCCTGTGTCTTATCCATAACATTCCCTTCATTTTATTTAATGAGATGCGGCTCTTTTTTACTATCTCGTTATAAAGCATTTCACAAATACGAGTTATTATTTGACCCCTGCGTAAGCAGGCAAGTTCTTATTGGCTTTCCTGTTAGTGTTAAGGTAAAATAATCGCTTTTGCAATCCATGCAATCCACCATCGGAAAGACGAATGTTTAGAAATGCAACAAAAGTCTCCTTGTTGAGAAAAATCTGTTGCATTTCCTTTGTAGTATATTGTAATTCCGAGAGAAATGCAGTATAATAAAGAAAGTATAGTCGAAACAGTCAGTTGTATGACGAGTATAGTCGAAACGGCTCATTAACGAGGTGCAAATAATGAAAGTTAGTTACAAAAAGCTGTGGGTAATGTGTGCTGAAAGAGAAATGAGTAAAGCTGAATTAAGGAAACGAGCAGGTCTTTCCTCCGCAACATTTACCAAGTTGAGAAAAAATCAAGAAGTTACGCTTGGTGTTATGCTCAAAATTGCAGAAGTGATGCAGTGCAACGCAGGAGATATGATGGATTTTCTTCCAGATGACAAAGTGATTCCAGTTGAAGAAGATGTTGAATAAAAGTAGCGAAAATTATGGAGGTTAATTTTATGGATCAGATACAACAGTCTCTATGTGAGATGAGAAAACAAAAACCAGCTTGTTTGACCGATAGAAATATTCTTCGAGCAGCGATAGCAGATTATTTGCCGAGCAATAAGTTACAACAGAACCTTCTCTTAAATGCATATGATCTGGACATTGTCAACAGTCTGAGCAATTCTTCAGACAAAACGCTTGTTGCGCTTAATCTAATTTCTCAAATGGAGAATGATTTTGGTATACAAAAGGATTCAGCGATATGGGCAATCGCAACTTGGTGTTACTTACTATCCTTAGATCAGATTGGCGTAGCATTAAATTTAGTTCAAAATCAGAATTCAGCACCAATGCCAAGCAATTCGCCCCTCTCTCAACCTGGCAGCATATTTAATCTGGATGTGGATATGGGTATATATTTTGCGGGAATTGATTTTCCGGAAGGAGACGTAAAGATTACTTCGTTATACACGAATCAATCAAAGGAAATATATTATGCAATTCTTGAGAAAGGATCAGCAAACAATAAAATACTGACCAACGGATTTTTTAAGACACACGTATGGTTAACTGTAAAAAAAGGACAACGTCTTGAAGTCCGTGGAAGAGTTACCCTTTCTGCTTATGGAGGGATTACATAATGGGAATATTAGATATTTTTAATTCGCAACCAACGACTCCAACTGTCCCAAGTGTTTTGCCTGAAGCTGCAAGACAGCAAATCCTTCGAGGACAGTTACCAATACTTCAGCTAAACAATTTGTTTTTGAAAAATGGCGAAGTCTGTCATTACGTAGATCGAGCTATTTATGAAAAGCGAACTGTCAACAAAAAGCGGATTCGCAAGAATACCGGCTACAGTATGCCGGGATTATTCAAAGGTACACGAGTTCATGTCGGTGGCGGTAATTCGGAATATGTAGACGATGTAAAATACTCAACGATTAAGGGAGTGCTTTACATCACCACCAAGCGAATCATTTTCGTTGGTGGTGCCGATGGATTTGATCGCAAAACGGAGGATCTTGTTGCAGTCACTCCGTATGCTAACTGCATTGAGTTCCAGTTTAGCAAAGAAACATTGAAGTTATTTGTGCCAGATGGAAATCTGCCACACATTGTATTACGGCTTATATAACTTTGTTACCAGGGAGGTTAA
>ERZ837380.877-NODE-877-length-42579-cov-10.028995_pt1 | contig 42579 bp, 37 predicted proteins | sample MGYA00519685_ERZ837380 | MGnify/ENA primary metagenome ERZ837380 (study PRJEB31850, sample SAMEA3708817) | human gut metagenome | biome: human gut; feature: human-associated habitat; material: faeces | place: China | collected 2014 ...
AATAAGAAAGAACATAAAAGGAACCTGCGGAGTTTGGTCCGGCGACGAAACCATTACACCGAGGGGCTTTCGTAACCTACCGGGTAACACTAAATTTCGTAAAACTTTACAAATTCTTAAGGAACGCATTCTTGTAAATTTCATCAAACAGGAATATACTATTCAACAGGCAAATTACTATTTAGAAAGGAAGGCAGCAATAGCTGCGTGATATGTATGGAACGTATAAAAAATTATTTGATTAATTTTATGAGAGGAAGATATGGCATTGATCAGATGTCACAGACATTGTTTATTGCAGCACTTATCTTCATTTTGTTTGCAGGGTTTACTCAAAATTTTCTCTTTGAAATGATTGGAATTGCTTTATTTGCATATGCTGATTACCGGGCACTGTCAAAGAATATCCCAGCGAGAAGAGCAGAGAATGCGCGTTACCAGGAAATGATAAGAAATATCAAAGAAAAAATCCATCCGACAGGCGCAGATAAGACACATCGTGTTTACATCTGCCCAAATAAGTCCTGTGGTCAAAAGATCCGCGTTCCAAAGGGAAAAGGCAAAATTGAAATCACCTGCCCAAAGTGCGGACAGAAGTTTGTAAAGAGAACATAAAAACTGGAAATAAAAACAAGGGTATACAAATATGTTTGGATATGTTACAATAAACCGCGGTGAACTTAAAGTTCGCGAGCTTGAGACGTATGAGTCTTATTACTGCGGACTTTGCAGAGTATTAAAAGATCGCTATGGACTGGCAGGCTGTACAATGCTCAACTATGATATGACATTTTTGGGCATGCTATTGTCAAGCCTTTATGAAGAAAAGGAAGAACCGGCAAAGCGTGTTTGTCGTCCAGGCTTTAAACGTCCGCTGTTAAAGAAGAAATCAAAAAAGCAGCTTAGTCAAACGGCAGTAGTCACAGAGTCGCTTGGCTATGCGGCAGATATGAACTATATGCTTGCTTATCATAACCATATGGATAACTGGCTTGATGAGCATAGCTTTGCTTCATTAAATATGGTTCACCTGATGCAGAAAAATTATAGAAAGCTGGCAAAGAAATATCCGCGCCAGCATAAGGCAATCGCTTCTTATATACAAAAGCTTCATGTTTGTGAGGCCGCCAATGAAAAAAATATCGAGGCCGCAGCCAACCTCACAGGAGAGGCTATGGCAGAGATTTATGCAGCAAAAGACGATTACTGGCAGGATACTCTGCGTCAGATGGGCTACTACATGGGTAAATTTATTTATCTGATGGATGCCTATGATGATGTAGAGAAAGATAGTAAGGATGGCAGCTACAACCCATTTAAGGAGCTGTATAAACAAGAAGGCTTTGAAGAAAAGGTGCGTCAGTACCTTGAGTTAATTATGAGCTGCTGCTGCCGGGCATTTGAAGTACTTCCCATTATTGACAACGCAGAGATTATGAGAAATATTTTGTATGCGGGTGTATGGGCGAAGTATACACGTGTGACGCAGGAGCGAAAGAAACCGGAAACGACCGGTGAGGGAGAAAATAAGGCTGCAGAAAAAGCAGCAGAATGAGTGTGTTTATGGATCCATATCAGGTTTTAGGAGTGTCCCGCGATGCGTCGGACGATGAGATAAAAAAGGCATACCGGAATTTGAGCCGAAAGTACCATCCGGATGCGAACATCAATAATCCAAACAAGGCACAGGCCGAGGAGATGTTTAAAAAGGTACAGGCGGCATATGACCAGATCATGAAAGAGCGTCAGTATGGTGGCCATGGAACAGCAGGCAGCCAGTATGGACCAGGCAGTTCCCACTACGGTGGTTACTCAGGTGGCTACGGAAACTCTTCCTATGGAGGCGGTTCCTATCGAAATGGCTCTGAGTATGGAGATTTCGGCGGATTTGGTGGCTTCGGTGGTTTTGGAGGTTTTGGTGCGTCGGACCGCGAGGAAGAGCCTCGTATGCAGGCCGCACGAAACTTTATAAACTCAGGTCATTATCAGGAAGCATGTAATGTATTAAATTCCATTCAGGAACGAAATGCAAGATGGTATTATTACAGCGCGATTGCAAATTCAGGTATCGGAAATCAGATCAATGCGCTTGAGTATGCAAGAAAGGCAGTACAGATGGAGCCGGGAAATGCCGAGTATCGTCAGCTTGTGAGCCGTCTTGAGAACAATGGCAGATGGTATGCCGACAGAGGTACCCAGTATGGCTTTGGCACAGACGGGCGCTCAAATTGTCTGTCAGATCTTTGCTGTTGCATGTGTGCGTCAAGTATGTGCGGAGGCGGCTTTATGCCATGCTTTTTCTGTATTTAAATATTTATTGAAAATTTAGGCTGCAGACGCTGTAAAAGACGTTTGCAGCTTTTTTCTTAACAATTTTTTACAGTTGCGCAAAGATAAGGTTCTTGACTTGACAAACCTATGTCGATTTAATAAAATGGCTCTGTATGTTAAATTGAGAAATAATTAAGGAGAAGGGATAAAGCGATGGTCTTTTCAAGTCTTTTGTTTGTGTTTTTATTTCTGACATTAAACCTCGTCTGTTACTATTCGGTAAAGACGATTCGTCAGAAAAATATTGTACTGCTCGTATTTTCACTCATTTTCTATGCGTGGGGCGGTGCTGCGTATTTGCTATTGCTTGCCGGAATGGCATTTTGGAGCTGGCTGTGTGCGCTGATGATTGAAAAAAATGAGGAACAAAAAACAAGAAAGCTTTGGATGTTGGCAGAGTGTCTTGTTTTGCTTGGTCTTCTTATCTTTTTCAAGTATATGAATTTCCTTACAGGAAATTTGAGCGCACTGATTGGTTTTCCCAAAGAGGCAACAAAGATCATACTTCCAATCGGTATTTCCTTCTATACATTCCAGCTGCTTTCATATGTAGTAGATGTATATAGAAAGGAAGTTGCTGCGCAGCCGGCATACTGGAAACTTCTTTTATACTGTAGCCTTTTCCATCAGTGTATTGCAGGTCCGATTGTACGTTATCAGACAGTTGCAGCAGAAATTGATGACAGAAAGGTAACACTTACAGATCTGACTAATGGTATTCGCCGTTTTTCAATTGGTCTTGCAAAGAAGGCAATTTTAGCAAATGGCTGTGCTTCTGTTGCTGATACACTTCTTGCTAATACACAGAGTGCGACAACAGCAGGACTTTGGCTTGGAATGCTATTTTACATGCTTCAGATTTATCTTGATTTCTCCGCATATTCTGATATGGCCATTGGTATGGGACAGATGGTAGGCTTCCATTATCTTGAAAACTTCAATTATCCATACAGCTCAGTGTCTGTACAGGATTTCTGGAGAAGATGGCATATTTCACTTAGCAGCTTTTTCCGTGATTACGTGTATATCCCGCTTGGCGGCAGCAGAGGAGGAGATCTTCTGACTGTGCGCAATATGTTAATTGTGTGGGCACTGACAGGAATTTGGCATGGCGCAAGCTGGAACTACATATTGTGGGGACTTTATTTCTTCGTATTTCTTGTATTGGAGCGCTTTGTGTTAAAGAAGGTGCTCGAAAGACTGCCAAGAGCAGTAGGATGGATCTATGCAATGCTTGTAGTATACTTCGGCTGGGTATTATTTAAATTTGAGAATATGGCAGAGCTTGGAAACGTTCTTGCAGGTATGTTTGGCTTTGGTCATATGGCTGGAAATCTTTCCACACTCTATACATTGTTAAATAATATTTTCCTTCTTATTATTTCCATTATCGCAGTATTCCCAATTGGAAAGAATCTGCGTATGGCGGCATATCGCTATGAAAATAAAAGGAAAAAGGTTCCAACACTTTTATACTATTTGGATGCAGTTACACCGGTAATATTGATTTTGCTGTCGCTTTTGGCACTTGTCGGAGACAGCTACAATCCATTCTTGTATTTCCAGTTCTAATTTAAGTCCGAAAGAAAGGTTTGTCATGGATAAAAAAGAAAAAGAAGAATTTATGAAACAAAAACGAGCGGCCTATAAAAAGGCTAGAACGTTTGGATTGTTTTTATTTATTGTGGTAATGGCATTTTGCTGTATTCTCGGATTGATGATTCCTGTTCGTCCAAAGGAATCGGTACTAGAAAAAAGAGAGTTAGCAAAGTTTCCGCAAATTACTGTTTCAGGTGTGTTAGATGGAAGTTACTTTTCTGATATTTCCACATGGTACTCTGATTCCTATCCACTTCGTGATGTGTGGATGTCAGGAAGCAATGCTATGAAAAAGCTTTATGGAATTAAAACAAAGCAGATTGTATCAAATAAGGGCACAGCGGATGAGATTCCAGTTGTGACAAAAAAAGAAAATGAAGAGACATCTGAGGCTGTTACAGAAGAATCAGAGCAGGAATCTGTTCAGACAGAAATAACTACAGCACCAGCAGAAAGCACACCGGCTAAGGCAACAGCACCGGCACAGATTGTGCTTCCGACAGATGATCCGTCATATTCACTTCCTGCTATCACAGGTCAGACATTAAATGGTGTTTATGTAGAGGGAGATACTGGTTACGGAATGTATTTCTTTAACCAGCAGGCAGCTACAACATATATTGATATGGTTAACCGCACTGCAGATACCTTTGCAGGTACAGCAAATGTGTATACTATGCTTGTTCCAAACAGCGAAGCTTTTTATCTGACAGATGAGGAGCGTGCGCAGTTAGAGCCGGATTGGAGAAACGAGAAGGCGGCAACTGATTATTATGTGGCAAGCTTTAACTCAAATGTTAAAAATATTGATATTTACGATGTGCTTGCAGCTCATACAGATGAGTATATTTATTTTAGAACAGATCACCACTGGACAGGACTTGGTGCATATTATGCTTACACTGCGTGGGCACAGAAAAAGGGCGTAGATGCGCACGCGCTTGAAGAATATGAGCAGGTAACATTCCCAGGCTTTACAGGTTCATATTACACAGAGACGCAGGCAGCAGCAATGGAAGCAAATCCAGATACAGTCATTGCATATAAGCCGCTTACATGTGACAGAATGACATTTACAGATACTGATGGAAATACCTTAAACTGGCCTATCATAAACGATGTATCAGGCTATCGCAGTACACAAAAGTACAGCTGCTTTGCAGCAGGAGATCAGCCATTTAGCTATATTGAAAACCCAAATGTCGCAAATGGACAGGCATGTATTCTTGTAAAGGAATCATATGCAGATGCATTCGTTCCGTATTTAACAGATCATTATCAGTTTATTTACTGGTTTGACTACAGAGAATACAACGGAAATATTACAGAATATATTCGTACTGTCACACAGACAGAGGGAATAAATACGGTCGATATAATGTTCTTAAATGGACTAGATCCAATCAGTTCGATTGAGTCAATGAACCGCTTAAACAGTCTGATGCAGTAACGCACACAGCCGTTAACAGATACGGCGGAAAGGTATGGTTATTTTATTTATGCAGTATTTGATTATTTTTCTGATTTCCATGGTGCCGCTCATTGAGTTAAGAGGTGCAATTCCGTATGCAATCGGATTTAAACTTCCGCTATTGCCATCTTACATCATCTGTATCCTTGGAAATATGCTTCCAGTGCCATTTATCTTTTTATTTGCAAGAAAGATTCTCGTGTGGGGAAGTGATAAAAAGTACATTGGCGGCTTCTTCAACTGGTGTCTTAAAAAAGGAGAGAAAGGCGGAAAGAAGCTTCAGGAAAAGGCAGGAAGAGGCCTTTATGTGGCACTGTTTTTGTTTGTAGGAATACCGCTTCCGGGAACAGGCGCATGGACAGGAACACTTGCAGCAAGCCTTCTTGATATGGATTTTAAAAAGAGCACACTTGCTGTTATGTGTGGTGTCGTGCTGGCAGGCATCATCATGGGATTAGTAAGCGGAGGCGTGTTCTCATTCATTCGGTAAGTTTAGTGGATGCCCACGAATTGCTCCGTTACTTCGTAACTCTCGCAATTCTAAAAATATTCGGATTCGCTGATTTTCTTCGAAAATCGCTGCATCCTCATATTTTAGCGGGTCCCAAGCTCAAAATCCTTGTCGTGCAAGCACGATCGGATTTGTAGCTTTTGACTCTGGCATCCTATGTATGGGGTATCTCAGCTGAGATATCCCTTCATTGTTTTTAAGGCGCTTTTTTCAAGGCGAGAGACTTGTGCCTGGGAAATGTGTATTTCCTGTGCAATCTCCATCTGAGTCTTTCCCTCATAAAAACGCATTTTGATGATGCGCTGCTCCCGCTTAGGGAGCTTTTTTAATGCCTCACAAAGTGCAATCTCCTGAACCCAGTTATCCTCTTTATTTTTCTTATCACTAATTTGATCCATGACATAAAGCGTGTCACCGCCGTCACTGTAAATAGGCTCGTAAAGACTGAGCGGACTTTGGATCGCATCAAGCGACTGAATAATTTCCTCACGGCTGATGCTTGTACGCTCAGCAATCTCATCAAGAGTTGGCTCACGGTCAAGTTCCCTTGTCAGAGCTTCCCTTGCGGAAACAGTTTTATAAGCGATATCGCGAAGGGAACGAGAGACACGTATACTGTTGTTGTCCCGCAAAAAACGTCTTACCTCACCGATGATCATCGGAACTGCGTAGGTTGAAAATTTAACCTGATGACTAAGATCAAAATTGTCAATTGCCTTCATTAAGCCAATACAGCCGATCTGAAACAAATCATCAATATTTTCACCGCTTGAAGAAAAGCGGCCAATCACACTTAAAACAAGACGTAAATTTCCAGTAATGTAAAGCTCACGCGCCTGTTGATCTCCATTTTTGATTCGGTGGAACAAAGTTTCCTTCTCACTGTTGTCAAGCAGAGGCAACGTTGCCGTGTTGACTCCGCAGATTTCCACTTTGTAGCCTGCCATCTGTATCCTTCCTTTCCGCAGCAGTCGCTGCCGCCAAAAATTATGCATTAAAAGGATGCACAGAAAGAAGGGGCTTTATACGCGCGTTTATTTTATAGTTCACGGTGATATGTTACGAAAGGCCTTCGGTGCAGGAAAATACCTTGCAATTAAAAATAAAATTCGGTATGATTATAGTGTGGGGCAGCAAAACGTCCCGTGCTGCAAAGGAGAAAACTATGGATACTGTCTTTTTTGACATGGATGGAACACTGATTGACACAGAAAAATATTACAATGTGTGTTGGTGTGAAGCAATTGCAAAATTTGGTTATACCATTACAAAAGAAGAGGCACTTGACCTTAGAAGTCTTGGACGGCCGCATGTGTATCGCTTTTTTGAAGAAAAATATGGAAAAGGCTTTCCGTATGATGAAATGCGTGCATATAGAAAAAAGATCATGGAAGAAATGCTTAAACGAGATGGCATTACTGTAAAGCCCGGTGCAAAAGAAATTCTTTTATGGCTAAAAAGCCGTCAGATACGCTGCATGATCGCAACGGCAACAGATCTTGAGCGCACAAACCGTTACCTTGAAATGGCAGGATTATCATCTTATTTTGACGAAATAATAAGTGCTGTTATGGTAAAAAACGGAAAACCGTCACCAGATATTTATCAGCTTGCATGTGAAAAAGCAGGCCGTATGCCGTCAGATTGTATTGCAATCGAGGATTCGCCAAATGGTGTACGTGCTGCGGCCGCAGCAGGATGCCGTGTTTTCATGATTCCTGACTTAGATGAGCCAGATGAGGCGACGCGCGCGCTGTGCGAAGGAGTTTTTCCTAGTTTGTCAGAGCTTCGCACGCACTTTGTAAAAATTTTGTAAGTTGCAAGTAACCGCTTTCTGCGGTATGATAGAATAATGTAAGGGCGAAAAGCTCTAAAATTTTTGGAAGGGAAGCAGATATGGAAGTAAAAGATAGAAAAGATATTGATGTAAAGGATACATGGAACCTTGAAAGCATTTATGCAAATAACGAACTATGGGAAGAGGAGTATGCCGCTCTTGAAAAGGAAGCAGAAGAATTTGCAAAGTTAAAGGGGGCAATTGAAGCAGACGTTAGTAAAATTCCGGTAGTTCTCGATGCTTACTATGGACTGCATCGTTGTTTGAGCAAGTTGAGTGTTTATGCAAGAATGCGTTCTGATCAGGATACGACAGACAGCACCTACCAGACAATGTCAGCAAAGATTGGCAGCCTTGGCGTAAAGATTGGCGCAGCCAGTGCATTTGTAGAGCCGGAGATTCTTTCTTACAGCAAGGAGCAGTTAGAAGCTGCAGAAAAAGAAAATGAGCGAACTGCTTATTATGGAAGAAAGATTGAAGAGATGCTTCGCGGACAGGAGCACACATTAGATGCAGAAAAAGAAGAGCTTTTAGCTGCAGCAGGAGATATGGCAGAGGCACCAGATGATATTTTCAGCGTGTTAATGAATGCTGATATGAAATATCCTGATATCGTGCTTGAGGACGGCACACATCTGCCGCTGACAAACAGCACATATATTTCCTACATGGAGTCACCAGACCGTGCAGTAAGAGAAGGTGCATTTAAGACACTTTACGGTCAGATTGCAAGCTTAAAGAATACATTTGCAGCAATATACCGCGGTAACTTAAAGCAGGCAAAATTTTATGCACAGTCAAGAAAATATTCATCAGCACGTGCTATGTATCTGGCAGATTCTAATGTGCCAGAGAGCGTTTACGACAACTTATTAAGTGCTGTTCACGAGGCACTTCCTATGATGTACCGCTACGTTGCTGTTAGAAAGAAAGTGCTTGGCGTAGACAAGCTTCACATGTATGATGTTTACACACCAATCGTTGCCGCACAGAATCAGACATACGAGTTTGAGCAGGCAAAGCAGATGGTGTTTGAGGCATTAAAGCCGATGGGAGAGGATTATCTTTCTCATGCGCGTGAGGGTCTTGAAAACCGCTGGATTGATATTTATCCAAACAAGGGAAAGAAAGGCGGCGCATACTCTTGGGGCTGCTACGACTCACAGCCATTCATATTGTTAAACTACACAAAAAATCTTGACAGCGTATTTACACTGATTCATGAGATGGGTCATTCCATTCATTCCTACTATTCAAGAACTACACAGGATTACGCATACTCTGATTATAAGATCTTTGTTGCGGAGGTCGCTTCTACATGCAATGAGTGCTTATTGATGCATGATCTTTTGGAAAAGACAACAGATAAGGAGCAGAGAAAATATCTGTTAAATCATTATCTGGACAGCTTTAAGGGAACATTGTTCCGCCAGACGATGTTTGCTGAGTTTGAGAAGAATGCACATGAGTATTGTGCACAGGGAAAGCCGCTGACAGCAGAAGCATTAAGTCAGATGTATCTGGAATTAAATCAGAAATACTTTGGACCAGATATGGAAAAGGATGAGGAGATTGCATACGAGTGGATGCGTATTCCTCATTTCTACACACCATTTTACGTATATCAGTATGCAACAGGATACTCAGCAGCAGTTGCGTTGTCTGCAAAGATCTTAAAGGAAGGAAAGCCGGCAGTAGATGCTTACATGAGCTTCTTAAAGGGCGGCGAGAGCAAAGATCCTATTGATCTTTTAAAGATGGCTGGTGTAGATATGACAACAGAAAAGCCGGTAGCTGATGCACTGGCATTATTTGGAGAGTTAGTAGCAGAGTTGGAAGCACTTGTCTGAAAGGCTGGTGAAACATGACACAATACGAAGCAATAGGCAGACGCCATTCCGTCAGGCGTTTTCAGATGACGGCAATTGATCCGCATATTATGAAGCAGATTAATTGCTTTATTCAGACACTTGCACCGCTGCATCCGCAGGCAGCGTACAGGATCGCCGTTGTGGAGGCATACAATACACAAAAGCATGTTTTTAAAGGCATGTTTTTGGTGCAGGCACCATATTATCTGGTGCTTTCAGCAAAGGATCATCCATTTGCGGCAGTAAATGCCGGATATGTGATGGAGCAGCTGGTTTTATATCTGGTATCAAAGGGCTTTGCTACATGTTATCTTGGAGATGCAAAGTCAAAGCCGGATCTTGACCAGTATCAGCCGATGATTGTTGTGGCATTTGGAAAGGCGGCGGCCACGGCAGTAAAAAAGCCGGCTAGCCGCAAAAAAATAACAGAGCTTGTGAATCAGCCGCCGGTAGCGCAGCAAAATGCCCGAAAGATTATCGAGGCAGCAAGGATTGCGCCATCTGCATTCAATCTTCAGCCTTGGCGTTTTATGATGCAGGATGGAAAAATTCACATCTTTATGAAAAAAGAAAGTCTGATGCAGACAAAACGCATGAAAGAGCTGACGCTTCTTGATATAGGCATTGCAATGTGTCATATGGCGCTTGCGGCAGAAGAACTTTGGCTTGATTGGCGTCTGTCAAGAGAAGATACGTCAAAGGAGCCGGTATGGAAGGGCTGTCAATATGTGGCAACACTTTACTATGAGATAAAAAGCTTTTGATTTTGTTTGTTCATAAAATTTTCGCACCGCGCATAAAGTATGTTAGAAAATGCAAAGCGGTGGGTGAATCCTATAAACACAAGTAATAAAGCAAAGAAAATAAGACGAAGCATTATGGCAGGACTGGCAGCATTTGCTGTGGCAGTCCTGCTGTTTGCACAGATCGTATTGTCTGCGGATGAAGCAAAAATGCCAGCGCAGGAATCACTCTATGCCAGATCAGCTGCATTAGTTGATGGAGATACTGGCAGACTGCTTTACGGTAAGGAGGAAGATGTGATCCTGCCTATGGCAAGCACGACAAAGATTATGACATGTATTCTTGTGCTTGAGATGATGGAGCCAGAAGAAATATGCACAGCATCTGCCTATGCTGCCTCACAGCCGCAGGTGCATCTTGGCGTGCAAAAAGGCTGGTCATTTCGCTGCGAGGATCTCTTATATTCATTGATGTTAGAAAGCCATAACGATACGGCTGTTATCTTAGCAGAGGCAGCTGCGGGAAGTGTAGAGGGCTTTGCTACATGGATGAATAAAAAGGCAAAAGAGATCGGGCTTAGCCAGACACATTTTGTAACACCAAACGGGTTAGATAATGAGGCACATTATACAACGGCAAGAGAGCTTGCGCTTCTTCTTCGCTATTGCATTCGTACATCGCCAAAAAGCAAAGAATTTTTAAAGATCACGCGTACAGCGCAGTATGAATTTACCGATACGACAGGGAAGTATTCATTTTCAGTGTATAATCATAACGCATTTTTGCAGATGATGGACGGTGCACTGACAGGGAAGACAGGATTTACAGGAAAAGCAGGGTATTGTTATGTCGGTGCCCTAGAAAGAGATGGGCGTCTTTATATAGTATCGCTTCTTGCATGCGGTTGGCCGGGAAATAAAAGCTATAAATGGGCTGATACAAAAAAGCTTATGAATTATGGATTGTCAGCTTATGAAACAAAAAAGCTTGAGACACCGGCAGTACCCAAAATGAGCGCATCAGTTATTGATGGTGTATATGACTGGACTAAGCAGACAAAGTCACAGGTAAAGTTAATCTGTCCCGATGCACCAGATAAATATCAGGTGCTTGTAAAAGATGGAGAGAAAATTGAAATTCAAATCAGAGCCAGAAAAGAGCTTGCATCGCCCGTATTAGAAGATGAAGTTTGCGGTGAAGTCTCATTTTGGCTTAGTGAGGTATGTTTAGGTACATATCCAATTTATCCGGAACAGGCAGTAGACAAACGCGCATTTGTCTGGTATATTATGCGTGTACTTTCTTTACTGCTGTAATTTGTAGAAAAATCAGGCGGTATAAGGTGAGTAGATTAAACAGAGAAAAAAAGTTGATGGTTGTATTTCCTACAACGACAGATGCCATGCATATGCAGCAGGCAGCCACAAAGTATAAGCTTCCAGGTCGCATGATACCGCTTCCGGGCGGACTAGAGGCTGGATGTGGGCTTGCATGGTGCACATTGCCAGAACAAAAAAATATGCTTGAGGCATTGACAGAAGAGCTTGGAATTAACACACAAGGTTTTTTTGAAAAGGAATGGTGAAAGGAACAATGATGAGAAATTGGAAATTGAGAAGCAGTGTAATTGTACTTGCAGCAGTAATGATGGCTTCGTCAGGATGCGGCAAAAAAAATAATGATACAGCAAGTCTTCCGCAGCTGCCAAGCCAGACACAAACACAAGAGCAGACACAAGAACAAACAATTGAGCAGACTATACCTGTAACGACAGAGGAAGAAGCAATTCCAGTTCCGGTAGCGCCAGGAGAAGTGAATGTATCGTCATCTTCGTCAGCAAGCGCGTCAAGCTTGGCAGCTACATCGTCACAGGCTGTACAGGCAGAAGATGGCTACGAGCCGCGAGATGAAGAAGTTTATGCGACACAAAAGGTTAATATTCGCGAGGCAGCTTCGACAGATGCAGCAAAGGCAGGATCTCTTGAGGCGGGTGCATCCATTCACAGAATAGGCTACACTGCAGAGTGGAGTAAGGTAGAATATAACGGTACAACATGTTACATTGCAAGTGAATATCTTTCAGATAAGGCACCAGAAACTGTAAATCAGCAGGTACAGGCACCAAGCGCAGCTACAGAGCTTTGGAGTGGTGATTTAAGTACACTCAGTACGAATGAGTTCAGCGGAATTGCAGACTATAGGGATCGCGATGCGTTAAATGTTCCGAATGGCTGTTATTATTTAAAGAAGCTGTACGGAAAGTATAATGCAAAATTTATCGAAGATACATCAAAGAAAGTAATTTATCTGACTATGGATGAGGGATATGAGGCAGGCTTTACACCTCAGATTCTTCAGACACTTCGCGAGAAGAACGTAAAAGCAACCTTCTTTGTCACAAAAGAATTTTATGACAGCAATCCAGAGTACATTAAACAGATGATTGATGATGGCCACACTGTAGGAAATCACACCTGCAACCACAAGGATATGCCATCGCTTTCACTTGAGGAGCAGACAAACGAGATCATGGTTCTTCACAATCTGGTTAAAGACAACTTTGGTTACGAGATGAAACTGTTTAGATTCCCAGAGGGTTCTACAAGTGAACAGTCATTAGGTCTTGTAGAAAGTCTCGGCTACCAGAGCGTATTCTGGAGCTTCCACTATTTAGATTACAACTCCGATGCTCAGAAAGATCCGGCAGAGACATTGCAGCTTTGCATGGACAGCATTCATCCTGGTGCAATCTATCTGCTTCATGCAAAGTCAGCGACAAACACACAGATCCTTGGAGAATGGATCGATGCAGTGCGCGCCGCAGGCTATGAATTTGGAGGTGGACTGCCAACTACGTGGTAACCATAAAAAAATCCCCTGATAGAGGAGAAATCCTCTATCAGGGGATTTTGTGTGTGTTTAAAATTGAGTAATCTTATTTACTTTTCTGCGCGAAGGAATGCCTCGTATCCGCGGCATGTCTCGTAAACGTCGATCTTACTTACAACTTCCCACGGTGCGTGCATGTTAAGAACCGGAACGCCACAGTCGATAACTTCCATGTTCAGGTTTGCAAGGATATAAGCGATAGTTCCGCCGCCTCCCTGGTCAACCTTTCCAAGTTCACTAGTCTGGAAGAATACGCCTGCATCGTCCATTACCTTTCTAAGGTAAGCGATATACTCTGCATTAGCATCATTGCAGCCACTCTTTCCGCGAGCACCGGTATACTTATTGAATGTGAAGCCTCTTCCACAGAAAGCACTGTTCTTTCTCTCATTTACCTCTGGGTAATTTGGATCAAATGCAGCACTTACGTCAGATGAGAGCATCTTGGAGTTTTTCAGACAGCGGCGAAGAATAAGATCGCTGTATGATGCGCTAGTCAGTGCAATAAGCTCAGCAACGATATTCTCGAAGAAACGGGAATGCATACCAGTAGCACCGTTGCTTCCAACCTCTTCCTTATCAACAAGCAGACAGCAGCTTGTATGTACAGGATTCTCTACCTTAAGCATAGCAGCAAGAGAAGTGTAGGAGCATACACGGTCATCATGGCCATAGCCCATGATCATGCTGCGGTCAAGTCCGTAATCTCTTGCAGGACCAGCCGGAACGATCTCAAGCTCAGCAGACAGGAAATCTTCTTCCTCAATGTCATACTTTTCCTTTAACATAGAAAGGATCAGCTCCTTAACAGGCTCCTTGCAGTCATCAGCAGCATTCATAACAGGACGGCTTCCAACAGTCAGATTTAACTTCTCGCCCTCGATTGCCTTAGAGAGAGTCTTTGCCATCTGATCACCAGATAAGTGAATCAAAAGATCAGAGATACCAAGTACCGGATCAGACGGATCCTCACCGATTACAACATTGACAATAGTGCCGTCCTTCTTTGCAACAACGCCGTGAAGAGCAAGTGGAAGAGCAACCCACTGATACTTCTTGATTCCGCCATAGTAGTGTGTATCAAGAAGAGCAAAATCCTCATCCTGATAAAGCGGATTCTGCTTTACATCAATGCGAGGAGAGTCAATGTGTGCACCAAGGATATGCATACCCTTTTCCATCGGCTCAGTACCAACTACAAATAAAGCAAGTGTCTTGCCCATGTTGTTAGCGTAAACCTTATCGCCAGCCTTTAATGGTGTACCAGCCTCGATACAGTCATTTAAGTTCTTGTATCCAGCAGCCTCAGCCAGACGGATACTTTCCTCTACGCACTCACGCTCTGTCTTGCAGTCGGAGATGAATTTGATATAATCAGCGCAGAGTGCATTTACCTGTGCGAGCTTTGCTTCATCGCAGGATTTCCATGCATTTTTACGTTCCATAACAAATACTTCCTTTCTTTTTGGGGAAAAATAGAGTATCCCTTATCATTCTTATTCATTATACCATAGGAAATGAAGTTTGTCTTATTAAAAGTACAAAAAATTGCAAATTCTTGTTGAATTATTTGCTCAAAAACGATACAATGTTAAATGGCAGAAGATGGTTTTAACCATTAGAATAAAAAATTAAACGGAGGACGAATATGAGTACAACATCACAGAATTCAGCAAGCAGCCGTATAAGTGCTTTGCTTGATGACAACAGTTTTGTTGAGATCGGCGGATCAGTTACTGCCAGAAATACCGATTTCAATTTGCAGAACAAAGAAACACCTGCAGATGGAGTATTAACAGGATATGGTACTATTGATGGTGCCCTTGTCTATGTTTACAGCCAGGACGCAACTGTTCTGGGCGGTTCCATCGGAGAAATGCACGCAAAGAAGATTGTAAAGCTTTACAGCCTTGCAATGAAGGTAGGTGCACCGGTAATCGGTCTGGTAGACTGTGCAGGAATGAGATTAGAGGAGGCTACCGATGCATTAGAGGCATTTGGTAAGCTGTATGAGTGCCAGGCACTTGCATCTGGCGTAGTTCCACAGATCACAGCAGTTTTCGGAACCTGCGGCGGCGGTATGGCAGTAGTTCCGGCTCTGACTGATTTCACATTTATGGAGGCAAAGAACGCAAAGCTGTTCGTTAATTCTCCAAATGCATTAGAGGGCAACAAGACTGAAAATACAGCAAACGCAGCATTCCAGAGCAGCGAGGCTGGTATGGTAGATGTAGTTGCACAGGAAGATGAGCTGTTAGAGAGCATCCGCACCTTAGTAAGCATCCTGCCGGCAAACAACGAGGATGACATGTCCTACAGCGAGTGCACAGATGACTTAAATCGTGCATGTACAGATCTTGAAGCATCAGCAGCAGATCCGGCACTTAGCCTGCCAATGATCTCTGATGATAACTTCTTCTTCGAGGTAAAGAAGGATTACGCAAAGGATATGGTAACTGGCTTTATCCGCTTAAACGGAAACACCATCGGCGCAATTGCAAACCGTACTGCTTTATATGACGAAGAGGGCAAGGAGGCTGAGACCTTCGACGGTACCTTAAGCGCAGAGGGTGCTGAGAAGGCAGCAGAGTTCGTAAACTTCTGTGACGCATTCTCTATCCCAGTTTTAACACTGACAAATGTTACCGGATACAAGGCAACAAAGTGCCAGGAGAAGAGAATTGCAAAGGCAGCTGCAAAGCTGATTTATGCATTCCATGATATGACTGCTCCAAAGGTAAATGTAATCGTAGGCGCAGCAAACGGAACAGCATCCTTAGCAATGAACAACAGTGCAGATATGACATATGCATGGCCGCAGGCTACCATCGGCATGATGGATCCGGTAAGTGCAGCAAAGATCATGTATGCAGATGAGATCGCAAAGGCAGATGATAAGAATGCTCTTATAAGCGAGAAGGCAGCAGCTTACGCTAAGCTTCAGGCAAGTGCAGAGTCTGCAGCTAAGAGAGGCTATGTAGACAGCATTATCGCTCCAGAAACTACAAGACAGATCGCTGCAGCAGCATTTGAGATGCTGTTCACAAAGAGAGAGGACCGTCCGGCAAAGAAGCACGGTACCGTTTAATGCAGAAACACAGTACCGTGTGAACACATCGCGGATTAATGATCCCCTATGTGTGTACGGGGTGGAATGAGAGGTAGATATGAAAAGAAAGTTAGCAGTATTATTAAGTGTGCTGCTGTGTGCGTTTGGGCTGACTGCCTGCTCCTCATCCAGTGCTTCTGATACAGCAAGTGAGGACATGGCTGTCTACAAGACAGAGGCAGTTGCACTCATTGATACACTTGTAAATGAGCAGAAAACACTTGACGAGTTAAAGGCTGAGGCAAATGACGAGGATGAGGCCGCTGCATTTGAGGCTGGTTTTTCAGCGTGGGAAGATGCAAAGGAAGAACTCGGCGCAGTTAGCGAGATCAAAGAGGATTCTGCTGATGTCAGCTACGAAAACCAGAACAAGCTTTATGTTGTCAGTGTAGACGGAACCTTTGACAAGCGTGATGCAGTTGTCACTGTTACCTTTGATAAGAAGGGAAATTTAAGTTCTGTTGCATTCAACGGTGTTTATACACTGGGTGAGAAGATGTCAAAGGCAGCCTTAAATACCGTTATGGGTCTGGCAGTCGTATTCGTTATGCTGATCTTCATCAGCTTGATCATCTACTGCTTCAAGTTTATCCATGAGGCAGAGGAAAAAGCAGCTGCAAAGAAGAAGGCTTCAGAGCCTGCTCCGGCACCTGCACCAGCACCAGTAGTAGAAGAAACAGTAGAAGAAGAGGACGATCTTGAGCTTGTAGCTGTTATTGCAGCAGCAATCGCAGCAAGCGAAGGTACCGATCCGAATGGTCTGGTAGTTCGTTCTATTAAGAGAGTTGGCAAGACAAACAACTGGAAAAGAGCATAAAAGCAGCCGCAAAGCGGCAGAAGGAGATTAAGATGAAAAATTATACCATTACTGTAAATGGCAATGTATATGAAGTAACTGTTGAAGAAGGAACCGGATCCGCAGCAGCTGCAGCACCAAAGGCAGCTCCTAAGGCAGCACCGAAGGCTGCTCCAAAGGCAGCAGCACCGGCTGGCGCACAGGGTGCTGTAAAGATCAGCGCTCCAATGCCAGGTAAGATTCTTGGTGTTAAGGCAAACGCTGGTGACGCTGTAAAGAAGGGTCAGGTAATCGTTGTTCTTGAGGCTATGAAGATGGAGAATGATATCGTAGCACCTCAGGACGGAACCGTAGCTTCTATCAATGTAACAGCAGGACAGTCCGTTGAGTCTGGCGCAGTACTTGCTACAATGAACTAATGAAGCTCCTACGTAAGTAGGTGAATCCTGCACATGCAGGAAATATACGGGAGGTATTAGACAATGAGTTATGTAACTGAAACATTAGGCAATCTAATCCACCAGACCGCGTTCTTCAATCTGTCATGGGGCAACCTGTTAATGATCCTTGTTGCACTGGTATTCTTATACCTGGCAATCAAGAAGGGATACGAGCCGTTACTGCTTGTGCCGATTGCATTCGGTATGCTGCTTGTTAACATGTATCCGGAAATCATGGCAAACCCGGAAGACACTTCAAACGGTGTTGGAGGATTACTGCATTATTTCTATATTCTGGACGAGTGGAGTATTCTGCCGTCTCTGATCTTCATGGGTGTTGGTGCGATGACTGACTTCGGTCCGCTGATCGCAAACCCAATCAGCTTTTTGATGGGTGCTGCTGCACAGCTTGGTATCTATCTGGCTTACTTTATGGCAATCCTTATGGGATTCTCTGATAAGGCAGCTGCAGCAATCTCTATCATTGGCGGTGCTGACGGCCCGACCTCTATCTTCCTTTGTGGTAAGTTAGGACAGACCCAGTACATGGGACCAATCGCCGTTGCTGCATATTCTTACATGTCTCTTGTTCCGATCATTCAGCCGCCGATCATGAAGGCACTGACTACAGAGAAAGAGAGAAAGATCAAGATGGAGCAGCTTCGTCCAGTATCAAAGCTGGAGAGAATCCTGTTCCCGATCATCGTAACAATCGTTGTTGTTTTGATTCTTCCAAGTACTGCACCGCTTATCGGTATGCTTATGCTTGGTAATTTGTTCCGCGAGAGTGGTGTTGTTAAGCAGCTTACTGAGACAGCTTCCAACGCACTTATGTATATCGTAGTTATCCTTCTTGGTACTTCTGTAGGTGCATCTACCAGTGCAGAGGCATTCTTAAAGATGGATACCTTAAAGATCTTTGCACTTGGTATGATCGCCTTCGCATTTGGTACCGCAGGCGGTGTCCTTCTTGGAAAGCTTTTGTGCAAGGTTACAAAGGGCAAGATCAATCCGCTTATCGGTTCAGCAGGTGTATCTGCCGTTCCGATGGCAGCGCGTGTATCACAGAAGGTTGGTTCAGAGGCAGATCCGAGCAACTTCCTTTTGATGCATGCAATGGGACCAAACGTAGCCGGTGTTATCGGTACGGCCGTTGCGGCAGGTACGTTTATGGCAATATTTGGAGTATGATGCCAGGGTATCGAACTCAAAAGCCGATCGTGCTTGCACGATGAGGTTTTTGAGCTTGGGACCCGCAAAAACATGAGGATGCAGCGATTTTCAAAGAAAATCAGCGAATCCGAATGTTTTTAGAATTGCGAAAGATGCGAAGCAACGGAGCAATTCGTAGGCATCATTTAAAGTATACTGATAAAATTTGGAGGTAATATAATGGCAGAGCAAGTAAAAAGGCCAGTAGGAATTACAGAGACGGTCTTAAGAGATGCGCATCAGTCTCTGATGGCAACTAGAATGACCACAGAGCAGATGCTTCCAATCGTTGAGAAAATGGATCAGGTAGGATACCACTCCGTAGAGTGCTGGGGTGGCGCTACATTTGATGCCAGCCTTCGTTTCCTGAAGGAAGATCCGTGGGAGAGACTGCGTAAATTAAGAGCAGGCTTCAAGCATACAAAGCTGCAGATGCTGTTCCGTGGACAGAACATCTTAGGCTACAATCACTATGCAGATGACGTAGTAGAGTACTTCGTACAGAAGTCAGTTGCAAATGGTATGGATATCATCCGTATCTTCGACTGCTTCAACGATCTGCGTAACTTAAAGACAGCAGTAAACGCAACAAAGGCAATCAAGAAGGAGAACCCAAATGCTGAGGCACAGATCGCACTGTGCTACACCCTTGGTGATGCTTACACACTTGATTACTGGAAGAAGATTGCAAAAGAGATCGAGTCCATGGGTGCAGATTCTATCTGTATCAAGGATATGGCAGGTCTTCTTGTTCCGTATAAGGCAACTGAGCTTGTTACAGCTCTTAAGAGCGCAACAAAGCTTCCGATTCAGATTCATACCCACTACACCTCTGGTGTTGCATCCATGACATATATGAAGGCAGTTGAGGCTGGCGCAGATGTTATTGATACAGCAATGAGCCCATTAGCTATGGGTACCAGCCAGCCGGCTACTGAGGTTATGGTAGAGACCTTCAAGGGAACTCCATACGATACAGGTCTTGATATGAAGCTTCTGGGAGAGATCGCTGACTACTTCCGTCCGATTCAGGAGGAAGCTCTTAAGTCTGGCCGCATCAACCCGAAGGTTATGGGCGTTAACATCAAGACTTTGATGTATCAGGTACCGGGCGGTATGCTTTCCAACCTGGTAAGCCAGTTAAAGGAAGCAGGTGCTGAGGACAAGTACTATCAGGTACTTGAGGAAGTTCCGAGAGTACGTAAGGACTTCGGAGAGCCGCCGCTTGTTACTCCGTCTTCTCAGATCGTTGGTACTCAGGCAGTTCTTAACGTTCTTCAGGGCGAGAGATACAAGATGATGACCAAGGAGTCCAAGAAGATCTTAAGAGGTGAGTTTGGACAGACTGTTAAGCCATTTAACAAGGAAGTTCAGAAGAAGGCAATCGGAGACGAGAAGCCGATCACCTGCCGTCCGGCAGATCTGATCAAGCCACAGTTAGACAACTTCCGCAAGGAGGCAGCTCAGTATATTCAGCAGGACGAGGATGTACTGACCTATGCACTGTTCCCGCAGGTTGCTACTGAGTTCTTCAAGTATCGTGAAGCACAGCAGACAAAGGTAGATCCAGCTGCTGCAGATACAAAGAATAAGGCATACCCGGTATGATACTAGAGTCGAAAAGTCACAAGCTGATCATGCTTGCATGAAGAAGCTTGTGACCTTGAGACTCGTAAAAACATGAGGATGCAGCGATTTTCGAAGAAAATCAGCGAATCCGAATGTTTTTAGAATTGCGAAAGATGCGAAGCAGCGGAGCAATTCGTAGGTATCATTTAAATAAAAATAAGAAACTAAGGGACTCTTGGAAAACAAGGGTCCCTTTTTTGAAAAAAGGATTGTGTGAAAATTTTTTATGAGCAAAGTAATAGTAATAGGCGGCGGTGCCGCTGGAATGATGGCTGCATTAAAGGCAGCAAAGAATGGTCATGACGTGACACTGCTTGAGAAAAATGAAAAGCTTGGCAAAAAGCTTTTTATCACAGGAAAGGGTCGATGCAACGTGACAAATGCCTCTGATATGGAGACAATCATGAGCCAGATCGTGACAAATCCACGTTTTCTTTACAGTGCATTTTCTGACTGCAGCAACACAGATGTCATGGAACTTATTGAAAACGGCGGATGTCCGCTTAAGATAGAAAGAGGTCAGCGCGTATTCCCAGAGTCAGATAAGTCCTCCGATATCATAAGCTGCTTTTCACGCCTTTTAAAAAAGGCTGGCGTAGAAATTATATTGAATAAGGAAGTAACGCATATCATCACCGAAGAAGGACGTGCAGCAGGCGTGTCACTTTCCGATGGAAAAAAAATAAGCGCCGATGCCATAGTGCTTGCAACAGGAGGTCTTTCCTATGCGTCAACAGGCTCCACGGGAGACGGACACCGCATGGCAAGAGAGCTTGGTCATACAGTGACACCATGCTTTCCGGCATTAGTGCCAGTTAACACAAAAGAAGACTGGTGCCGCACACTGCAGGGACTGTCACTTAAAAATGTTACCTTCACTGTAAAAGACGGCAAAAAGAAGCTGTATGAGGATTTTGGAGAGATGTTGTTCACTCATTTTGGTATCAGCGGACCACTTGTATTAAGTGCAAGCAGTAAAATCGTCAAAAAGCTTGATAAAAATCCGCTTTCAGCTTTTATAGACTTAAAGCCAGCGCTTACAGACGAGCAGCTTGATGCAAGACTTTTGCGAGACTTCTCACAGGAAAAAAATAAGCAGTTTAAAAATGCATTAAATGGCTTATTTCCGGCAAGACTAGCAGAGCAGATCGTCATTTTGTCAGGCATTAATCCAGACAAGGAAGTAAACGCCATCACAAAAGAAGAGCGTGCCCATCTTGTTTCTTTAACCAAAAATCTCCCATTGACCATTCTTAGTGTCAGGAGTTATAATGAAGCCATTATCACGCAGGGCGGCATCAAAGTGCAGGAAGTACAGCCAAAGACCATGGAGTCAAAGCTTGTACAGGGACTGTATTTTGCAGGCGAATTACTAGACATTGATGCCCTCACAGGAGGCTACAACCTGCAGCTTGCATGGTCCACGGGAAGCCTGGTGGGGGATAGTATTGTATAAATACGTGAATAGCGTGACAAACACTTCACCGAAACGCCTCGCAGAAGAATCGTAAAAAGAAAAGGAGACAAACAAATGGGTTTTAACATCGCAATTGATGGTCCGGCAGGAGCCGGAAAAAGCACCATCGCAAAGCTTGCAGCAAGCGAGCTTTCCTATATATATGTAGATACAGGCGCCATGTACCGCGCAATCGGTCTGTATGTATATCGTAAGCATGTGCCAGAAGAAGATACAAACGCTATTGGAGAGACTGCGAAAGAGACAGAAGTTTCCATTCGTTATATCGACGGTGAGCGCCATGTATATTTAAATGGTGAGGATGTAAGTGAAGAGATCAGAAAAGAGCATATTGGCCATATGGCATCTGTAGTTGGTGCAGTGCCGGCTGTAAGAGAGCATCTCTTATCACTTCAAAGACAGATTGCACAGGAAAATGATATCATCATGGATGGAAGAGACATCGGTACATGTATTCTTCCTAATGCAGATGTAAAGATCTTTCTGACAGCAAGTGCCGAGGAAAGAGCAAGAAGACGCTACTTAGAGCTGCAGTCAAAGGGCGATAATACGCCATATGACGTTGTGCTTGCCGATATTAAAGAGCGCGACTACCGTGACACGCACAGAGATATTGCACCGTTAAAGCAGGCTGAGGATGCTGTATACCTTGATACGTCAAACATGGCAATTGAAGAAGCAGCAGCAAAGGTAGTAGAGCTTGCAAAGGCGGCACGCTGATGGAAGTAATTCTTGCAAAAAGCGCGGGCTTTTGCTTTGGCGTGCGCCGCGCAGTAAACGAAGTTTATCGTTGTCTTGAGGAAGAAAAGGATACACCAATCTATACCTTTGGCCCAATTATCCACAACGATGAAGTGGTCAACGATTTAAAGAATAAAGGTGTTCAGGTAGTTGATACATTAGAGTCGCTTGCAGCACTTAAAAAGGGCATTGTCATAATCCGCTCCCATGGTGTTAGCCGTGACACCGAAACAAAGATGCGTGAGCTTGGCATGCGTGTCATTGACATGACATGTCCGTTTGTAAAAAAGATTCACCGTCTTGTAGAAGAAAAGTCAAAAGAAGGCTACCAGATCGTCATAGCCGGAAATCCTGTGCATCCAGAGGTTGTAGGCATTGTAGGATGGAGCACAGACGGCGCATCAGTTGTAAAAGATGCGGAAGAAGCACAAAAGCTGGTATTAGACCCTAAAAAACCCGTTTTTGTGGCAGCACAAACGACATTTCACTACATTAAATTTCAAAATATAGTTGACCAATTAGAAAAAAAAGAGTACAATATAAATTGCGTTAACACTATCTGCAATGCAACCAGAAACCGGCAGGAGGAAGCAGCCAGTCTCGCAGCCTCAGTAGATGGCATGCTGGTCATAGGTGGGAGTCATAGCTCCAACACGCAGAAGCTGTTTGAAATATGCAAAAAAGAATGTAATAATACCCATTACATACAAACCGCTGAGGACCTAGACACCAATTGGTTTTTGACAGCAGACAGGGTGGGTGTTACAGGAGGGGCTTCAACCCCGAATATAATCATTGAGGAGGTTCTACACCATGTCAGACGAATTCGGACAATTATTAAGTGAGCAGAAAGAAGTTGCAATTAGCCAGGGCGCAGTTGTATCCGGTCAGGTTATTGCAGTAAAGGAAGACGAGATTGTCCTAAATATAGGATATAAAGCAGATGCTGTCATTAGCCGCAACGAATTTACCAACATCCCGAATGCAAATCTGTGCGACCTTGTAAAGGTTGGCGATGAGATCGAGGCTAAGGTTGTTAAGATGAACGACGGCGAGGGCCAGGTTCAGCTTTCTGTACGCAAGCTGCAGGCAGAGAGAGGAAGCAAGGTTCTTGAGGACGCATTCGAGAACAAGACTGTATTAAAGGCAGTTGTTACTGAGATCTCCACTGGTGGATTAAGCGTAGTAGTTGATCAGACCAGAGTATTTATCCCGGCAAGCCTTGTATCCGATGTATACGAGAAGAATCTTGAGAAGTACAAGGGACAGGAAGTTGAGTTTATCGTTACTGAGTTCAACCCGAAGAAGCACAGAATTATCGGTAACTGCAAGGAGCTGATCATCGAGAAGAAGAAGAAGATGCAGGAAGAGCTCTTCGCAAAGCTTGAGGTTGGTCAGACCGTTGAGGGTACTGTAAAGAACGTTACAGATTTCGGTGCATTCGTAGATTTAGGCGGAGCAGATGGTCTGCTTCACATTTCTGAGATGAGCTGGGGCCGTATCGAGAATCCTAAGAAGGTATTCAAGAGTGGTGATAAGGTTAAGGTTCTTGTAAAGGCAATCGATGGAAATCGTATCGCACTGAGCATGAAGTTCCCGGAGGAGAATCCGTGGAAGGATGCAGAAGAGAAGTTTGCAGTAGGTACTGTTGTTACTGGTAAGGTAGCACGTATGACTGACTTCGGTGCATTCGTAGAGTTAGAGTCAGGTGTTGATGCACTGCTTCACGTTTCTCAGATCTCCAGAGAGCGCGTAGAGAAGCCACAAGATGTTCTGTCCATCGGTCAGGAAATCACCGCAAAGGTAGTAGACCTGAACGTAGATGCAAAGAAGATCAGCCTGAGCATGAAGGCTCTTGCAAACGATGAGGATCAGGAATAATCCGTAAGAAATACATCAAATAAAGTGAATTTAAAAAGACCGGGTAGAAAAAACTACCCAGTCTTTTTTTAATTAAAGCAAGTGAAGAAAAGCAAGCGGTTCAAGAAAATAATTCCGGCGGTGCTTCCTGCGCCTCCTCAGAAGGAACAGGTACAGCACATCTCAGTGCATCTTCGAGTACATTATGTGCATAGGCGAGAATAAAATCAGGATCAGCTATATATTCTGTAAAAAGCTGCTTGGAAGAATACTCCTCCTTATAAAGATCAAACATATCCTCATGCGAGAGAGGAAGAAAAGTACTGCTTTTCTTTGTGTAGCAGGTAGAAGCACTTGCATGAACACGATGCTCCGGGTCTACATATTGGCCGACCTTCTTATGAACAGCGCGGTCCTCATCAGGAAGATAATAATAATCCTTATAATTATCAAAGAAATACTTTAATTCCCCAACAAAAGCACGAATCTCAATAATGATCTGGTTCGCGCGGACCGATAAACGGCAAAGCGGCAGCTCACGCGTCACAGCCACCGGGACCTTAACAGAACAATCCACCACAATAGTAAGAGAGGAGGATGCAGCGCTTAACGAATAGCCGGCAAGTGTCCACTCACTGCGGAAGATATCAAGATAAGACAAAAGCGGCATAATCTGAGGAAGAGCCTTTAAATCATCCTCATTGTGAAGAAGAAGCACCTGATAAAGACGCTTATCACCAGTCTCAAGATAATCCTGATAAACAGTAATCATCTCCTTGCCGGTAGCCTGATCTAGTCTTGAAATATTTAAATAGCTTTCAAGTGTTGCAAGTTTTAAGTTCTCAAGCTGCAGAAGCGTCTTTACAGGACGCAGGTGGCGGTACAGATCAAAGCTGCGAATATTGTCAAGCACATCAGTATTAAGGCCATAGGCAGCAGCACATTTCTTTAAAAACGGAAGATCAAAGGTTTCACCATTAAAAGAAACAACAACCTGATAATTTTTTATAAAAGAAAAAAAGTCCTCAAGGATCTCCTGCTCAGAATTAAGCGAATCAGAAAACCACTGTCTGATATGCCACTCCATCTGCTGATGATAGACTGCACCAATCAGATAAATAGAAGAGGTAGCAGGTGTGAGTCCTGTCGTCTCAATATCAAGAAATACAAGATCCTTTAAGGGTGCAATCGCATGAGAATCATAAAATTGCGGGATCGAAAACGTTTTACTTATAACAACCATTGAAATTCCCCCGTTATATAAAAAAATCACATTAACTACAAATCTTAAAAATTTCTTACATTATAGCATAATAGAGGAGAGAAGTCAAACCCATTCCTATTATATGATTTGCATTAAACAGTGGCATATATATATACTATGATTATATATATATACTATGATTATATATAATTACGATAAAAATAAAAAAAAAGCATGTTCACCAGTTCAACTGGCAACGGTGAAAACTTGGAAGGAGTATGGAATATGCAGGGAGATGACAGCAAAGAGGGCAAAGACAGCAAACGTTTAAGTCGCGCGGAGCTTCTTGAAATGCTTATCGAGCAGTCAAAAGAAGTCGAGTCACTTAAAAAGGAGGTGGCGAAGCTTCAGAAACAGCTTGATGATCGGACGATTCAGTTGCAGCAGACAGGTTCGATTGCAGAAGCAGCTCTCGCATTAAACGACATATTCAAAGCTGCAGATCAGGCAGCATCCCAATACATCGAAAGTATCAAGCGTATGGAGCATGAAAAGAATGTAGAGTTCCAGGCGCTTCGTCAGAAGACACTCGATGCATGTGCTGTGATGAGAGAAGATACACAAGAGTATTGCAGACGGCTTCGTTATGAGAGCGAGGCAAAAAGAGACGCGCTGTATGCTCAGTTAGAAAAAGAAAAAGAAGAGATCGAGAAAAACAATTCTAGTGAAGGCAGCGATCCAAGCACATGGACGTGCCTTGAGACATCTCCCAGTGTAGGTGGAGGTGTCTCATGAAAAAAAATAAAAAACAACCACTTGAAGTGCCGCCGATAGAGGTTCTTGAAAAAGAGCTTCACAGAGAGCTTTATAAAAAGAGCTACAGGAGCACGCTTCGAAGCACGGTTTATACACTTATTACAGTTGCAGCAGTAGCAGTACTGGTGGCTACTTTAGTGTTGCCTGTTTTACAGATCTATGGTACGTCCATGACGCCGACCTTATCAGATGGAGACATAGTTGTCTCTGTTTCTGGTTCGGAATTTGAAGCGCAGGACATAATTGCATTCTACTACAATAATAAGATCTTAGTAAAACGTGTAATTGCAACAGCAGGACAGTGGGTAGATATCGATGAAGAGGGAAATGTTTCAGTAAATGGAACACCTCTCGATGAGCCATACGTATTTGAAAAGGCGCTTGGCGAATGTGATATTGACCTGCCATATCAAGTGCCTGAAGGAAGAGTATTTGTGATGGGTGATCATCGAAGCGTTTCAGTTGATAGTCGAAGCACATCTGTCGGATGTGTGGCACAGGAGCAAATTGTTGGAAAATTAGTATTTTGTGTCTGGCCATTTACAAACTTTGGTCAGATCAAGTAGGAGAAAGGGGGCGTCTGTTTTGGAAAATCCGTTAAGAAAACAGATTCGTTCAATCATGAAGGATCATAAGAAACGTCAAATGTGGTATCGAATAGTCACCACATTGGCGGTTGTTGTTGTGTTTGTAACGACATATATGCTGATTCTGCCAGCTATAACGATGGAAAACAAAGCAGAGTGCGGTATCACAGAGCACAAACACGACGCAAACTGTTACAGCTCGCATTATGAAAAGGAGAAAGAGCTTGTCTGTACGACAGATTCACTAGGTGTACATAAGCATACAGATGCCTGCTACGATGCAGAGCATAAGCTGATCTGTGGTTATGCAGACTTTGTGATTCATGAGCATGACGCATCCTGCTACGACAAAGACGGCAATCTAGTATGCACCATTCCAGAGCATAAGCTGCATCAGCACACACCAGAGTGCTATCAGATGCAGAAGCAGCTAGTTTGCACTCAGGAAGAATCAGTTGGTCATACTCATACGCCTGAATGCTACACAAAACAGCAGGGCACATTAATCTGCGGCAAAGAAGAGCATACACACGGCGAAGGCTGCTACGATGCAGACGGCAATTTAATCTGCACACTAGAAGAGCATACGCACAGTGATGAATGCTACGAATGGACAGACATTTTAACATGCACCATTCCAGAAAGCGCAGGTCACACACACAGCGAAGCCTGCTATCAGGATGTGCAGGTACTAATCTGTGAAGAACCGGCCGAGCTTCATACACACACAGCAGAGTGCTACAAAGACGGCGTGCTTGCATGTGGAAAGCTTGAATTAAAAGAGCATAAGCACAGCGAAGAGTGCTTTACAGAAAAGCAGGTTCTCGTAGAGACATTAATCTGTGACAGAGTAGAGCATGTACATACAGACGAGTGCTATAAAGGCAGTGGTCAGAAAGAAGAACATTCGTCAGTGGTCAGTGAGGAAGTGACCAGTGAAGAAGTGACCAGTGAAGATGCTTCAACTGAGGAAAACTCCACAGAAGAAATCAGTTCTGAAGAGTTAAGTACAGAAGAAGCAAGTACAGAAGAAGTAAGTACAGAAGCTGTAAGCTTAGAGGAAACTTCAACAGAGGAAGCGAGCAGCCAGATCGAAGAGGGTGCAAGTGAAGAAACTTCAAGAGAGGCAGACACCGAAGAAGTTTCTAGTCAGGTAGAGGAAACATCTGAGGAAGTAAGCAAAGAAGAAAGCTCCACAGAAGAGTTCAGTTCAGAGGAAGCTTCAAGTGAGGAAATATCCACTGAGGAGAAGAACTCCGAGGAGGAGACAACCGAAGAAAACACTTCAGAGGCAGAAGAGGAGAGTAGTGAGCTTCCACAGCTTACAGGCATTTGGCCGCAGGATATGATAGCGGTAGCAAGTGCTTTAGTAGGAAGCGAGAATAAAGATCTTGTTGAATTTTGCTTAAACTATGTTGGTGTATATGGTGTATCATTTAACACTGATTTAGATGCATGGATTGAAAGCCTGCAGGAAAACGACTTGTATGGTGCAGCAGATGAGTTTGATCCAAATCCAGGTGATGTAGCGTTCTTTGACGAAGATGGTGATGGCAGTGCAGACTATGCTGGTGTAGTAGTAGATGCCACTTTCGATGAAGATGGAGTTGTTACAGAGTTCACTGTTGTTGAGACAAATGATCAGGGTATAGTAGAGGAACATGTCTACAGTGCTGGTGAAGAAAGTCTGATGGGATGCTGTTTAATGCCATATATAGCTGATTCAAACGATGCGTTGGTAATTCCAGAAACTACTACGTATACAGACTTTAAAAAATATGTTATATCAATGACAGGCAATGGGACAGAATATGATAAAACGACAGGAAATTACAAGAGTGAGTTGAGAGTCAACTTTTCTATCCCAAGTGCGGATGTGAAGGATGCAAATTATTCTTATGAGCTGAAGTATCCGGAAGGAATCATAGTACCAGATAAACTGATTGGTCAAACATTCACTTTGAAAGATGAGGATAAGACAACTGCAGGAACATTTCATTTTGTGAAGAATGATGATGGAACCTACTCAGCAAGAATTAATTTTGATCAGGATTATGTAAAGAATGCTGGTACTACAATTACAGGTCATCTTTGGTTTGAAGGTGAATTGAAAAAGACAACTGTAACAGATGAAGGCAAGATTGTAATTTCTGGTGAAGATAAGGTTAAACTTGAAATTCCACGGGAAGAAATAAAATATCCGGAAGATGAGAATAACAAGTATAACATTGATGTTATGAAGAAAGAAGCTTCCTATAACAAGGAAACTGGAAAATTGGAATATACCGTATATGTTTCTTCAATAAAAGGAACACCAGATGATATTGATTTTTCTGATACCATTACAGTTATGGGAATGACGCTTGGAACACCTCAGATTACAGTTAACAAACAGACCATGAAAAAATATAGCTGGGATCAGGAGGGAACTCTTTCTAAATCAGAGACGATAACAGTAGGTTCTACATATGAATCGAATACGATTAAGATGAAGCTACCTCAGCTTCAAAAAGGTAAGGAGGGGCAGGATCATAATTCATATGTAGAATATGAGCGTTATGAGATTAAATACTCATATGATGTTTCAAGTATGGATGTAGGCACTTTGACAGCAAATAATAAGGCTCATGTTGAATCAAAAGATTCAGAGACTGGTGAGATAATCCGTGATGAGGATAAAAAGGATATAACCATTGAGAATAAGTATGAAATTGCTAAGAGAGGTGACTTTGATTCAGCGAATAACCGAATCAAATGGACGATTACTCTTAATTCGAAGAATGCGAACATTGCAGGTGGCAAGTTGACTGATGAGATGCTTAGCATGGTCAAGAGTGGAACAGATGTAACAATAACACCTTCAGAGGGAGCAAAGATCACAAGAGAAGCAGATGGTAAGATTACATCAATTGATTTCAAGCCTGTTAGCAATGGAAAGAATACAAACCAGTATACAATTATCTATTATACAGAAGCAGAGCAGACATGGAAAGATCAGACTGTAAGGAATACGGTAACATTTAAGCCAGATGGTGGTGACGATGTTAGTGGTACAGGTGATGTGTCAATAAAGGGCGGCGAAGTTAAGAAGACAGTGGATAGTGCAGTTGAAGCTCCAGATGGAAAAACCGCAGAGGTAAAGTGGACAGTATCAATTATTATTCCGGATGGAAAGCTGCCAAAGACAACGATTGTTGATTCTATGTCAAGCTCACATAACTGGAGTTCTGGAAATGGTAAAGGAAATTATCTGACTGTAAAGCAGATTAAAGACTGGGGTGGTAAATACACTTGGAAGAGCCAAAATGATACCATTATTAAATACGGAGACTTTACAGGGTCGGATTTTGAACTGACCTTTACAGACAGCGATGGAAAAACATATAGTTACTCTGAAATTGCTAATATGGGTGATTCATCAGAATTGAAATTTACAAGCTTCAAGGTGGAATTGAAAAAAGATATTTCATGTGCTGGGGCAAATAAATTGGTATTTAGCTATGCGACTACTGCTGATCTGACACAAGCGGTAACTGGCGATAAAAATAATTATACCAATAAAATAGAGGTTGATGGAAAGCCGGCTGAAGACACTTACCACTATACATACAGTAAGGGTGAAATTGTTAAGACGGATGGAAAGAATCGAACTAATTCTACTAGTACAACAACTGCTGGTGAATTAACTTGGAAAATCAAGGTAACAACAGATACGAAGGATCATCAAACATTAACAGTTACTGATAAGCTTCCAGATGGTGTAAAACTTACAGGATTTATCGTGCAGAAGAACAGTGGCAGTTATAATCATTCAGAGTATACTGTTGAAGGTGTCATGTTTTCAAAACAAAGCGGAAACTTTGAAGATGAATTTTCAATAGAAGGAAGCAAGTATGAAAACAACATATTCACATTAGTGATAAAGAGACAAAGTGGAAAAACACTTCCTACAGCAATGGAGTTTGAGATCACTGTTAAATGTGAAGTGGATGGCGCCCAGAAAATGGTAGCTGGCACAAAGTATATCTTTACCAATGAGGCAAGTGCAAAGCTAGATGATCTGGAGATTGGATCTTCCAGTCAGACGCAGGAGTGGACGAAGAAGGATACTACGGTAGCCAAGAAAGTAGTCGACAAGTCAGGAGATTATGATAATACAACAAGGCGAGCAAAATACTCGATTGTGTTAAATCCAGATGCAGAGGATCTTGTTGTAGGTACTGATAAGCTTACACTAGAAGATATACTTGACAGTTATGATAAAACATATTGGGCTGAGGGTGGTAAGGATGGAGTAACAGTTCAGGCAGAGCTGATTCCAAGTACAGTTAAGCTATATTATGCTGTTCCTGACGGAAACGGAGGATATACAACAGGAGAAGAGGTTACTGGATGGGCATGGACTTATAAGGAAGAACCGCCATCGTATGATCATACAAAACATATTATAACGGCGACTGGAGTACCTGACAGTACAGCTTTGATCTTTAAATATGAGTATTTGATTACGGTAGATGTACCTGATAAGAATCATACAAAGGTAAGTGTGAATATAAACAATACAGCTAAATTATCAGGAACATCTCATGAGGGTACTACAGGTGACAAATCCTATCTCTGGGAACGCCAAGCAGCAGGTGGTGGTGTTACAACTGATAAGAACTATATCTTATACAAAGTGGAGAAAGGAAATTACGGAAAGGCTGTAAGTGGTGCTGTTTTCCAACTTCAAAAGTATGTAAATGAAGCTTATCAGAACATAGATGGAAAAACATTTACCACTGATCAGGAAGGAAAGATTACGGTTTTATGGGATGCTAACTTGTATGAGAAAAATGTTTTATATAAGTTGGTAGAGGTCAAAGCACCATCAGGTTATAAGCTTCCAGATGGAGAAGCACCGAGTATTGAGTTTTACTTCTCAGATGAGAATGATAAAACTAATGTATTGCCATCGCAGATTCCAATAGGAGCATTTGATCTTAGTAAGGCTTCGCATACTTCGTATCTTGAAAATGAAGTAAGTCAGTCGTATGTTCTCCCTGAAACCGGTGGAACCGGTACCTATTGGTACACCCTGGGCGGTCTGCTCTTAATAGCAGGTGCATTGCTCTTGATGTATAGAAACTCTATGCGGAAAGGAGGCAAGAGAATTTGGTAACAAATTCTCTAAACTCCCCAGGCATGGGGAATCACTACTCCCCTAAAAAAACGGGGGAGGGGCAAAAGCCCAGGAAATAGTAGGAATAACAAAGAAAGCGAGGAAGTAAAATATGAAGAAAATGAAAAAAGTCATGGCTCTGTTACTCAGCTTAGTCATGGTACTTGCAATGAGTATCGCAACATTTGCAACAGAAGGTTCAACTGGAAGTAGCAATACTTACACAATCACAATTGAAAATTCAGAAAAAGGTCACGTTTATGAGGCATACCAGATTTTTACTGGTGATTTGAATGAAGGCGTGTTATCTAATATTAAATGGGGTAATGGTGTCGATGCAACTGGACAGACTTATTTTGGTAGTGCAGCTGATAAGGCTAAAGCATTAGATACTGCAGAGGCTGCAAAAGGATTCGCAAAAGAATTAGAGACTAAGAAGTATCTGGCTACTTCAAAGAGCAGTACAGAAGCTCAGGGTCCGTATACAATTTCTGAATTAGCAGCTGGATATTACCTTGTTAAGGATAAAGCTAATAGTTTAACTGGCAAGGATGATTACTATACAGCATACATAATGAAAGTTGTTGAAAATGTAACAGCTACTCCTAAGGGAACAAAGCCAACAGTTGATAAGCAGGTTCAGGATGAAAAAGCTGACGCAGAGGCAGGTTCTGACGCAGAGGGTTGGGGTGAATCCGCAGATCACGCAATTAATGAATCCTTTAAGTTTAAATTAATTGCAAAATTACCAGTTAGTGAGAATTATAAAGATTATAAAGAATATGCAGTTACATTTAATGATACAATGTCTAACGGAGTTACCTTTGAATCAATTGAGTCCGTTACTGTTGATGGTGTAAAAATTAATTCTAGTAAGTATAACTGTACTGCAGCAGTTGGCCAGGCGGGCGGAAAATGGGCATTAACAATTGATGACCTTAAGGCTATTGAAGGTGTTGATTTAACAGATGGTGCAGAAGTTGTAGTTATTTATAATGCACATTTAAATGAAAATGCAAAAGTTAATAAGGAATCAGGAAATACTGAAAATAAGAATGGTGTGTATTTAGAGTATTCCAATAACCCGAATGTTGGCGGCGAAGGCAGTCGTGGAAAGACACCAGAAGATTTCGTATGGGTATTTACATATGGAGTTGACAATACAAAGGTTAATGAAAAAGAAGAACCTTTTGCAGGTGCAGGATTTAGATTGTATAAGGGTGAAAATGAAGTTAAATTAATAAAGGATAATGAATTGGATGCATATCGTCCAGTAAAGGGAGAAGAAGTTGGAGAAGAAATGTTTTCAGCAAGCGGAACTGGTAAATTTAATATTGTAGGTTTGGATGCAGGAACATATACATTGCTTGAGACAACAACTCCAAGTGGATATAATACTTGTGAACCGATAACTGTTATTATTAGTGCAACACATACGGAAAATAAAGAGGGTACTGATGCAACAACAGATCTTACAAATAGCAAAAACATGAATAATAAAGTAGTGAATAAGAAGGGTTCCACCCTTCCATCCACTGGTGGCATGGGTACCACAATCTTCTACGTTGTTGGTTCTATCCTTGTTCTTGGCGCAGCTATCCTTCTGATCACCAAGAAGCGCATGAGCGCACGCTAATTATTAAACAAAGAAAGATTTGTGCAAGGTAATCAATAAAGTAAAGGCACTACCCCTTTCTTAAAGAACCGCACAAAGTAACAAATAAGGTTGCAATCGGATGCCTCTCTTGAGGCATCCGGATACAACCGTGAGGAGAGCTTATGAAGTGGATCAAAAAAAATATGACTACCATCTTATTGCTGTTGATTCTCTTGGTAGGTCTGTCCTTACTGCTGTATCCGACCGTCAGCGATTATTGGAACTCGCTGCATCAGTCGAGAGCAATTGCCACATATGCACAGGCAGTTGCCGAAGTAGATGATAAGCAGTATGAGCACATGTGGGATGATGCTTACGAATATAACAAACAGCTTAAAAGTAAGTCAAACCGCTGGATCATGACAGACGAAGAGCGAGAAGAATATGAATCACTGTTAGATGTCAGTGACAATGGAATCTTAGGATACATAGAAATTCCAAAGATAAAGGTTTCGCTTCCAATCTATCATGGTACAGACGAAGGTATCCTTCAGATTGCAGTTGGTCATATCGAAGGTTCATCGCTTCCAGTTGGAGGACCGGGAACACATGCCGTATTATCAGGACACAGAGGTTTGCCCTCTGCTAAGCTTTTTACCAATTTGGATGAGTTGGTAGTAGGCGATGAATTTTTAATTCGTGTTCTGGATGAAACATTGACATATGAGGTAGATCAGATTCGGATTGTAGAACCGGATGATCTGTCAGATCTGGAGATTGAAGAAGACAAAGACCTGTGTACACTGGTCACTTGTACACCATATGGAATCAATACGCATCGTCTTCTAGTTAGAGGACACCGCGTAGAGACAAAGGCAAGCGCAAGTGCCATTCGCGTAACAGCGGATGCGATTCAGATAGAACCAAAGTTGGTTGCACCAGCCGTAGCAGTGCCGATTCTAATAGTGCTGTTGATCTGGGTTCTCTTGCATAGCCGCAAGAGAAAGCGATAATAGGAAGGAGACAAGAGGGTATGAAAAGTATGAAAGTAAAGCGATATTTGCAAGGCCTGTTATTGATAATATGTCTGCTGGTAACATCATGCGCACAGATTGTAGCAGTCAATGCAGACGAGCAGGATGTTTCATTGGAGATTACATTGGAAGATGAATCCACTCCTATGGAGGGTGTCATCTTCAGCATGTATCAGATCACAGACGGCATCACGGCACCAGACGGACAGTCATTAAAGTTTATGCCTGATTTCGAAGATTGTGGTTATAAGACAGATGTGAAGACTGCAAAAGAGCTAGTTGCACTGAGCAGACGATTAAAGATCTGGATAGATGAGAAAGACATTCAGCCAACATATACACTGGCAACAGATGTGACAGGACGCTGCAGTATTTCTTCTATTCCATTTGGTATGTACCTGATTGTTCCGAGTTCCTATGATGACTATGGCCCAGTAGTTATGTCACTTGTATTTCTTCCGGGACGCGATGCAAACGGCGATTTGATCTACCAAAACCGCATTATTCCGAAGTATTCCATTCCAGAAGAAGATGAGCCGGACGGACCAACCAATCCGCACGAGAGTAATTCAACGACACCAGAAGAGACAACTCCAGACGAGAGTAAGCCATCAGAAGAAGAGACAACACCGTCCGAGAGCAGAACACCGGAAGAAGAGTCAAGCCCATATCAGCCAACGTCTCCGGCAGCACCAACGACACCAAGCCAGACAACACCAACCACAGCACCACAAACAACAGCACCGCAGCCCACCACACCGCCAGCATCACCAAGACGTATCCTCGGTATCGAAGATCCAACAGGACGCATCGGTATGATGATGGTCACAGCAGGAGTAGGACTAATGGCAATCGCAATTGTGATGATAGTAAGAAGAGAACTGAAAAAATAAAGTTTGTGGCAAAAGATAAATATAGGTTTTTCATTTGGCCGTCCACTATATAGTAGTGGGCGGTTAAGTTTTTTGAAACGCCTTCATATCCTCCAGCTTTGCTTGACTTTGCGTATGTAAAAGTGTACAATAACAGCAGAAAATTTGGAGGTGAATTTAGTGCTTAGAAAGAAGGAAGATGAGAAATACTTTAAAATCGCTGTCACGGGAGTAGCCATCCTGCTGATCGGGATGGTCTGCTTCTTTTTGTTTTATCGAATCCGCGGATTTGGCGCCTTTTTTCATGATCTGATAGGCATTTTGGAGCCGTTTATCTATGGTTTTGTTATTGCTTATGTGCTTAGGCCGACATGTCGCTGGTGGGAGAAAGAATTAAGGAAGCTTTTAGTGCGCGCACACGTAAAACATGCGCAGGGAATTGCATCTGCACTGGCAATCACATTTTGCGAGCTTTTGACACTTACTATTGTAACTGCATTATTTATGCTTGTAATTCCTCAGGTTATAACAAGTATATTGTCGCTTGTCAGTGTGCTGCCAGATCAACTTGACAACAGCAATAAGTGGCTTCACGATATGTTAGAAAAATATCCAACTATGCAGCAAAGCTGGGATGGTTTATATGCAGAGCTGTCCACACGTCTGCGTGAATGGTTAAAGACAGATTTGACACCGATGCTTCAGACTATAATCAACGGTCTTAGCAATCAGGTAGTAAATATTGTTGGTTTCTTAAAAAATGCATTTTTAGGATTGATCGTTTCTATCTATCTGCTTGCAGGACGAAAACGTTTTCTTGCGCAGGGCAGACTGATTCTTTACGGTGTTTTTAAGGAAAAATGGGCAAGACTGATTGAGGATGAAATCATTTATGCCGATAAGATGTTTAGCGGCTTCTTAATGGGCAAGCTTGTTGATTCAATGATTATTGGAGTGATCTGTTTTATTGGAACGTATATGATGGGAATTAAGTCAGCACTTCTTGTCAGTGTTGTTGTCGGTGTGACAAATATAATTCCATTTTTCGGACCGTACATTGGTGCAGTTCCCTCAACTCTTTGGCTGCTTCTGGAAAATCCGCTTCATGCATTTTATTTTTTGATCTTTGTTATTGTCCTTCAGCAGATTGACGGAAATATTATTGGACCAAAGATTCTTGGTAATTCCACAGGATTGTCTAGCTTTTGGGTATTGTTTTCTATCTTATTCTTTGGCGGACTTTGGGGCTTTGTCGGCATGATTATCGGCGTACCGTTCTTTGCAGTTGTCTATGATGTTATCACAAGACTTGTCATGAGAGGACTTCGCCGTAACCAAAGAGACGATATGTTGATGGCATATGATGAGCAATATGTCAAAAAGTCAAAAATAACGCCGCGGCAGGAAAAGCTTTGGTCAGAGGAAGAAGAAAAGCAGGAGATGACACAGGAAAAAACAAAGCAAAAAGAACAGTCAGAAAGTATTATAAATGAAGGCGAGTCAGACGAGGACAGAAAGGAACTTTAATGGCAACAATACTTGAATGCAGTGAGCTGACGAAAAAATATGGTTCACACAGAGCGGTAGATAATTTGAATCTGCAGATTGAACGTGGTCGTGTCTATGCGCTGCTTGGTCCAAATGGAAGCGGAAAGAGTACGTTTATGAAGATGGCGGCAGGGCTGATTCATCCAAGCAGCGGCAAGATTTTATTTGAGGGGGAGTCAGTTGGTAAAAATAGTAAGGCAAAGACAGTCTATATGCCGACAGAATCGTATTTTTACTCATATATGACATGGAAGGATGCCGGTCATTATTTTTCAGACTTTTATGAAGATTTTCAGCCGCAGGTATATGAACAGCTATTGTCAGCATTTTCATTGGAACCTAAAATGAAGATTTCAAAGATGTCTTCTGGTATGATGGCAAAGGGTAAGGCAGCGCTCGCACTTTCGCGTGATGCAAGTCTTATTATGCTTGATGAGCCGCTAAATGGCATTGACATTATTGCGAGAGATCAGATTTTGGAAACGATTCAAAAGTATTGTTCTCCAACGAAAACGCTTCTTGTGTCAAGTCATCTTGTCGATGACTTAGAGCGCATGACAGATGATGCTATATTTATGAAAAATGGTGGTCTTGTCATGTGTGGCAAGGTGGATGAGCTGACAAAACATCACGGAAAAACAATGACAGAGCTTTACAAAGAAGTTTATAGCGACTGTGTGATGTGATCATTTGGAGGACAGGAAAATGTTTCGTTTATCAAAGTATGAGCTTCGTAAAAATAGAACGGCACTATTTGTTTTGCTTGCAGGACTGGCAGCGCTGCAGATTTGCTTTTTGATTGCACTTCGCGGAAAGACGCAGGACTATGCAATCATATGGTCAACTATTCTTGTTTTGTATGCAGTAGTGTGCTATTTTGCCGTGTTTATTTTTGCAATTACTAATTATTATAGGGAAATTAATTCAAAGACAAGCTATCTTGTGTTTATGACGCCTGTGAGCGCTCTTTCCATAATATTGTCAAAGATGCTGACTGTTCTTGTGCTTGGAGTGATACTTGCGGCAGCGCTTGGTGCACTGGGATGGCTTGATTTTTCACTGTTTTTAAATCAATATTCCGTGTATAAAAGCATGGGTGAGGTGATTTCAGAGGTAATGAAAAACTTTGGAATTGATACAGCACAAGTAGCATCAATGGCATTGTTTGGTATTATTACGTTTTTGCTTTCTGTGTTTTCTACAGTGGCTATGCTTTATCTTTGCATTACACTGGCGGCAACACTTTTGCAAAACAGCAGATTGAAGCTTGTTGTTACGATTGCGCTTTTTGTGGCTGGCATATATGCAGAGTCAAAGATTCAAGGCGTAATTACAGATCTGCATCCGATGGTATATCGTGATACAGTTGATTTGATTTATCTTTTGCAGCAGTCGTGGCCATATGCACTTGCTAATCTGGTTGAGCTGGCACTTTTTATGATTCTTACAACGTGGCTTTTGGAGAAAAAGCTGTCGCTGTAACAGGTGTTAGATAGGCAGCTGTATTTTTATGGGGAAAGATGAAATGGTTGATGTAGAAGAGTTAATGAGTAAAATTAAATCTGGTGTCTGGAGTACACAGGATGCATTTGATTGTATAAAGGATTTAGAGCAGGAGTATCTGCAGAGCAGTAAGACAAAAGAGTGGCGTGAAGATTATAGTCTTGCCGCGTATTTTACCAGCTATGGTATCTTTGCCAGCAGCTACCGCGAGTGTGTATTTCCTATGATTGAACTTTGCCAGAAGCTGTTGGAGAATTGTCCTAATTCGGCAGATCAGGCATTGTATTATCTGGCGCTTATGCGTCTTTATTTCGTAACTGGTTTTCAGCCTAAAATTGTGGAATATGGACTTAAATATGTGGAGACTGGCTATGCAGACAGAATGAATTTAAAATCTACCTATAATAGTATTGTAGTTGCTTTTACAGAGAATGATCTGTTTGAAGAGGCATTATATTATCTGGAAAAAATGATTGACGTTACAAGAAAAGATCCGGCAGAAGAAGGGGTGGATTTTTGGAATAGTGATATTATCAATGAAATTGTGTACCTTGACAGTCTTGTGTATATTAAAATTGGACTCGGACAGCTTGATGATGCAGCTGATGCGGCGAAGGGCTTAGAGGAACTGATTAAAACGAAGGTGCCTGATGATCAGAAATCATTTTTTGACATTCAAAAAGAGTTTACCTGTCTTTATCTGCAATTGTATATGCAGCCGCAGTCGGAAGAAGTGGCAGATGAGTTTGTTCATTATATTCATAATCTGCAGTCATCAGGGTTAGCACAGAGTGGAATTTCATTTTGTATCAGATATTTTGCGGAATTTCTGAAGCTTCTTCTTGTTAAGAATCGTTTTCAGGATGTAGTTGAAATTGGAAAATTTCTTGCTAAATCAGAACTGTTTACTGGAAGTACAAGCATGATCTACAGCCTTATGATGAAGGCATCTGAGCAAATGCAAAATTCCAGACATCCTAGTGAGTATGAGCAGATTAGCAAGCGCTATATTGAGGTGTTAGAGCAGGAACAGAATAATTATAATGCTATGGTGCGTTCTTTGACGCAGGAAGAGCTTCGTCTTATGCGTCTTAGAAAGACGATGGCAAGAGATTCACTTACGGGCTGTCGTAATCGCGCTACATTTGAGATTGAGGGAGTGCGTTATCTTAGCGATCACGCAGAGGGATGTCTTGTATTTATTGATTTGGATTTCTTAAAGGAAGTAAATGATAAGTATGGTCATGAAAGTGGAGATCAATATCTGCTTCAATTTGCTAAGATGATGAAAAACGCATTGAGCCACAATGAGTTTTTGTACAGATATGCAGGTGATGAATTTATTGTGCTGTCTAACCGCAGTAAATTTAAAATAGAAATGATGCTTGATGAGCTTTTAAGGAAGAATCCGATTGTGTTTATGCTGCAGGAAGAAGCGAGCCACATCAGCTTTTCATACGGGGTGGTAGAATTTGGTGAAATGCCGGGTGATATTTATACGATGATTCGCGAGGCAGATCACAGAATGTACCAGTGCAAGACAAAAAATCATAGTCGGCTGCAGAAAAGGGAGAAAACGCTATGAATTATGCAGAAATTAAGGAATATGACATTGCCAATGGTCCAGGTGTGCGCATGACGCTTTTTGTGAGCGGATGCCGTCATCACTGCAAAAATTGTTTTAATGAGATTGCGTGGGACTTTAATTATGGCAATGTATTTGATGAAACAGTGGAGAATGCGCTTGTAGAGAAAATAAAAAACAGCGTTGTTAGAGGACTTACACTGCTTGGAGGAGAGCCGCTTGATCCAGCTAATCAGCCAGGAGTATTAAAATTGCTTCGAAAGGTTAAAAAGCAATGTCCCGGTAAGGATATTTGGTGTTATACCGGCTATGTTTGGGAAAAGGATGTTTGCGGATGGATGAGCGAACAATGTCCTGAAACAAAGGAAATCTTATCGCTGATTGATGTTTGTGTGGATGGTCCATTTATTGAGGCACGCAAAAACATTTCACTTCAGTTTCGTGGTTCTGAGAACCAGCGCCTGATTGATGTTTCAAAAACACTTCAGACAGGAGAAGTTGTTTTGTGGACAGAATAAAAATAGAATATATTTACTTAGCAGCGATTATTGCTGCATTTGTTGTAGTACTTATAATTGGATTTTTTCTGCGCCGGAAATTCCGCAAATATCAGCCAGTTCAGGATGGATTGGAATTTGAAGTATTGTGTACGCAGATTTTAACGGCGAAAGGATACGAGAATGTAGAACTGACACCAACAACAGGAGATTATGGCGTTGACATATTTGCAGAAAAGGATGGAGTGCGCTGGGCATTTCAGTGCAAATATTATACTAATCCAGTTGGGGTGCGCGCTGTGCAGGAAATTTATAGCGGACGCGATTTTTATCATTGTATGGTAGGCGTTGTTATGACGAACAGCCGCTTTACGAAGAATGCGGTGACGCTTGCAAATGAGCTGAACATTCTTCTTTGGGATGGAAACATGCTTGATAAATTGCTCCTTTAAAAGATCAGCCCGGAAGTTTTTGATTCCGGGCTTTTATCATGGGATAAGATTGTAGTGTACCAGTGCATTTTCAATTCCGTCATCGAGAATATCAGTTGTGACATATTCAACGTGAGAGCGAAGAGAAGGAGTTCCGTTGCCCATTAAAATACTGTGCTGTACATAATCAAGCATTGGAAGATCATTCATGGAATCACCAATTACATAGCAGTCATCTAGTGACAGTCCGAAGCGGTCTGCGAGAAACTGAATGCCAGTTGCCTTGCTGTAGGCATGCATACAAAATTCACCGAATCCGCCGCCTCGATTAATGTAAGTAAACCATGGAGATACTGCCTTTACAAAGGAAGCAGTGTCGCTTTCTGGCGTTTCCCAGGTAACAAATTTGTTAAAGCATTTATTTGGAATATCTACACTCTCTCTGTGGTTTGGGAAGCGGTCATAGAGAGATTGTCTGGAAGCATTCATAGGTATGGACAGATCAAAATAAAAATAATCTGGTCCCTCAAGCAAAAGCTCCATATGATAACGGCGGGCTGCATCAATAACAGCAGCATGCGCCTCAGAAGGAACTGTAGCAGTAAGAAGGTGTTTGCCGCGGTATAAGATATGAGCACCGCAGGCGCATACATAGCCATCAAAGCCAATACGAAGAATGTATGGCTGCTCAATTACATTAAATAAGGTACGTCCGGAATTAATAAATGCCAGATGACCGCGGCGGCGAAGTTCCTGAATTGCATAGACAGTGCTCTCCGGGAGTGTTTGATTGCCATCTTCAGTAATCAGTGTGCCGTCAATATCAAAGAAAACTATTTTTTGCTTCATAATAAAAATCCTTTCATTGAAATGCGAAAAAAGAATGCCTGCATTCTAGGGGAAATTATAAATTGTTTGTCGAAAAAAAACAAGAAGGATTTTGAAAAAAACAGGAAAAAAGTGGTTGACAATTGGCGAAAGGAGTGGTATTATATTCAACGTTGCAGCAAACAATAACGGCACAATAATGACAACTTAAAAACAATTTAGAAAATTGTTTGAATAAAAAACAACTTCCTAAAATGAAAATAAAAAAAGTTGAAAAAGTGCTTGACAAACGCAAGCAACTGTGATATATTATATGAGTTGTCGCTGAGACGGCAAAGAAAAATCACAAAGAACCTTGATAATTGAACAGTATAACCAACCCTGAAGATTTCTTAAAAA
>ERZ837380.882-NODE-882-length-42523-cov-4.226665_pt1 | contig 42523 bp, 38 predicted proteins | sample MGYA00519685_ERZ837380 | MGnify/ENA primary metagenome ERZ837380 (study PRJEB31850, sample SAMEA3708817) | human gut metagenome | biome: human gut; feature: human-associated habitat; material: faeces | place: China | collected 2014 ...
ATACATATCCTAAGAGAAGAGGCCTTACAAGAGTTAAGGAATTATATGAAAATGGTATAAATGTATGTTTTGCACAGGATTCTATACAGGATCCATGGTATCCTGCCGGCAACGGCAACCTTATGAATGTCCTTGATAATGGTATTCATATTGCACAGATGATGTCGTTTGAGGAGATGGATAACTGTCTTGATCTTATAACAGTGAATGGTGCTAAGACTATGAACATATCAGACCAATACGGTATTGAAGCAGGAAAGCCAGCTAATTTTATTGTAGTTGATGCCAAAAGCGAGTTTGAAGCAGTGTGCGAAAGAGCTGATGTAGTGGCAAGTGTCCGAGATGGAGAATATCTGTTCAAGAAGGCTCCGGTACAGTATGAGGCTTTGAGTGATTTTATGGCAAAGTAAGAGTGAATGATAGTTAATGGATTCATAGTTGATGAAGTAGAATTATAATGTGTGACAAACAGATTAAATTAGTTTACTTGTAAGCCAATCTAATCTGTTTTTTATGTTTTATGATATATAAAGAATGTGCTATAATGTAGGTTAATATACAATACAGGAACATTTTATATCGCATAGGATTAAAGTTTGACAGGAGAGAAAAAATGTTTGAATGTAAAGATCTATTAACATTGCCGTCTATGGCACAGGCGAGAATAATTGCTGGTAAGAGTGGATTATCTAACAGTATAAGATGGGTATATAAGCCGGAAAATATGAATTTTGCCAAGTGGGTCAAAGGGCAGGAGCTTCTTATAATAAGTACTCCGGTTATTCAGAGTGAAGATTTCAATCTGCCGCTTGTTATTAAAAAAGCAAATAAGCTTAATATGTCAGGAGCACTGCTTCTGACAGGTGACAAGTATATAGCCAGTATAGACAGCAGTGTAGTGTCATATGCGAATCTTAATAATTTTCCGATATTTGTTATATCTGGAGAGATTCCACTTGTAGATATATTTGAAGAAATCGGACATGCAATAGCTTATAATAAGAATTCAGATGCCCTTAGTGATGATATTCTGTCAGGGATTATATTTGGCAAGAATATTAATGCAGATGCATTTGCAATGAAGTTTTCGGAAGCTGGTTATGATCTGGATGGTAAGAACCGCATGTTTACAATAAATATTCATGGTGACAGAAGAATAGAAGAATATGAATATGACACAGTTATAAGTAAAATAAAAAATGAATTCAATTCAGGTAACATGAATGCTTTGTTATCAAGATATGGCAACAATATTGTCGGTTGTTTCTGCTTAAAAAAGGGAGAGATGGATGTATCGGGCAGAAGTGCTGATATTAATATGTCAGGTAATAATATATCAGAGATTATTCCAGTTGATTCTTCAATGCAAAACATACAGGACACCGATACAGTGAGTGAATCGGATAAAAAAGAAGTGCTGGCTAAGATATATAAGAGCTTATCAGAGTACCTTTATAGCATAAGTTCTGATATAAAGCTTGTTATGGGGGTTGGGCGTGCATATGAAGGAATAGGTGATTGACAGAAGAGCTTTACAGAAGCATCAAGATGTGTAATACTCTCAGAGAAAATGAATATGTCAGGAAGAGTATTCTGGTATGAAGAGATGGGAATATATAACCTGTTTTCAGAGTTAGCAGATAAAAAGGTTATGCAGGAATTCATAGACAATACGTTGGGAGTTATTATTGAGTATGACAGGAATAATAATTCTAATCTTCTGGAAACACTGAAAGCATATTTATGGAACAATAACAGTCTTATTCATGCATCTGAACAGTTATACACCCATAGGAATACAGTTAAGTATAGAGTGCAGCGCATAAGTCAGTTAACAGGCAGGGATTTTGATGATGCCATAACCAGGCTGGAATTTATGAATGCCATTATATGTATGGAAATCAGCTGACAGCATGTTATCAGAATATATGTTGAGTAGTAATACTGTATGTGCTGTGAGCACAAATGAGCTGTAATTGATTTGTATCTGAATGATATAAAGCAGGTTGATGAAATATTTTATGTTGAAACATATAAGGCTGGGTGATATATTACACTCATGAACAGGAAGTAATTTGAATATAATATCTTATGAAGCAAAGGGGCTTTAGCTGGTGACGACCGGCAGAAGTCCCTTTTTTGTACATTTAAGAGGATTTTTTGAAGCTTTAAGAAGATATTATTCAGATAACCTGTCATAAAAAAGATTATTGCCAATGTATATGACAATATTCTAAAACATCAGGATTCAACAAAAGTTACACAGGAAACAGGAGGATTGATTATGAGTTATGGTCTTATAGCTGTAATTATAGTAATCGGTATTGTAATCGGTGCTATAGCTACTAAAAAATGCGAACCTTTTTTGATAGCGGGTTCAATAATAGGAGCTTTATTCTTATATAAACAGAATTTTATAACAGAGTGGGTGGCAACACTTGAAGAGGTCATGAGTGCAGAGGCATATCTGATACTTGTATGTGGCTTGTTTGGAAGTATTATAGCATTACTTACAGCATCTAAGGGACATTTTGGTTTTGCCAAGATTGTATCTAAAATATGTAACACTGAAAAAAAGACATTGTTTACAACATTTATACTTGGTGTGATCATATTTATAGATGATTATCTTAATGTATTGTCAATTGGAACGGCTATGAAAAAGGTGTATGATAAAGTAAAGGTTCCAAGAGAGGCACTTGCTTATCTTCTTGACAGTACAGGTTCACCAGTATGTGTTATGTTCCCATTTTCTTCGTGGGCGGCATATTTCGGGGCAATATTCTTTGCACAGGAAAGTGTGCAGGCACTTGGCGCAAAGACATGGATGGGAGCATATATTAAAGCAATCCCATTCTGTGTGTATCCTATAGTTGCACTTCTTATAGTTATTCTTTTTTCAGCAGGTCTGTTTCCTAAGCTTGGTGGAATGAAGAAAGCGTATGACAGAGTTGCAGCAACTGGTAAGGTGTACAGCGATGCAAGTAAGAAGTATAATATGGATGATGAAGAGGGTGCTCAGGATGGTAATATCCTTAACTTCCTTATACCTATGCTTGTGCTTGTAGTAGTTGCATGTGTAACAGGAAATCTTGTAGTAGCACAGGTTGTATGTCTTGCTGTTACGTTAGTTATGTATCTTGCAGAAAAGCTTATGACATTTACCGAATACTGGGATAACTTTGTAAAAGGCTTTGCGGATATGTTACCTATAATCATTCTTCTTATTGCAGCGCTTACCTTCCAGACTATAGCAAGCAAAATGCAGATGACAGAATTCTTTATAGATCTGACACAGCCTATATTATCAGCTAAGATATTCCCTATGTTAGCATTTGTCATAACAGGTATATTAGCATTTATGATTGCCAATGCATGGGGCGTATGTACACTTGTAGCACCAGTATTACTCCCACTTGGTGCAAGTGTAGGTGCTAATGCAATACTTATTATGGCGGCTATTCTTTCAGGTTGGTAATCATGCATGCTTCTATTGTGATACAACAGTTCTTGCTTCACAGGGTTCAGGTATTGATAACTTTGACCATGCAGTATCACAGCTGCCATATGTGCTTATAGGTGCGGCAGTAAGTATTATGGGATTTCTGGTTCTTGGTTTTGTGTACTAGAAAACAGAAATGATGTAATGGATATAATAATAAAAAGTAAAATATTATTGAAACAGGATTACGGACTGATATTGAAAAAATCAGACAAAAGAGATAAAAGAGATAAAAGAGATATTTCTGTATAGGAGGCAGTTATGAGTGATGAAAAGAAATATGTAGTTACAATAGCCAGACAGTTTGGCAGTCTTGGAAGACCTATAGCTAAGATGATGAGTGAGAAGCTTGGCATAGAATATTACGACAGGGATATAGTAGAACAGGCAGCAAAAAAGCTGAATCTTCCTGTATCGCATATTGATGAGCTTGAGGAAAAGGTTAAAAAGACAAGAAAGAATTCTTATATGAGGATGATGTTTCCTCTGGGAACTGAATCAAGCTCTGAGCAGGATAATATATTTGAAGCACAGCAGAATATTATGAGGTTTCTTGTTGAGAGAGAAAGCTGCATTATAGTAGGAAGGTGCTCAGATTTCGTGTTATCAGATGAACCTGCTGCAATACACATATACATATATGCACCTTATGATGCACGTGTTAAGAATTGTGTAAAGGATCTGAATCTGACAGAAGAAGATGCAAAAAAGATGATAAGGTCAGTAGATGAGGCAAGAGATAACTATCACATGCATTATGCCGGCTTCCTTCCATCTGACCCTAAGCATAAAAATATCATGGTTGACAGCAGTGTACTTGGTGTTGAGAAAACAGCAGATTTTCTGGTTGATTTTATCAGAAGAAAGTTTGAGCTTAAGACAATATAATGATACCAGGGTCAAAAGGTCTAAATCCACATGAGCTTGCTCATAGGTGTGTGAAAGACCTTTGGACCCTGACATCATATAATAAAAATAAAAATGGGCTGTGGCTTTAACGATTGGAAATTGAAAATCGTTGAGGCGACAGTCTCTTTTTATGTGCGGAATGCATATTGTCGTGAACAATCTGGACAGGATTGATTGAAAAAGAATGATTTGCAGGTTTGATTGTATACAAAACATCATGTATGGGTATAATTACACATAAAAACTATGGAAAAATATAAAAAACTATGCAATATGCATAAAACGGATGATGAATGTTTGTGAATGATGGTGATTGAATATGAATGAATATGGAGTTATTATAATAATAACTTAAAGATACGTGAATAGAAGGGAGGGATAAAGGTGATATATACAGTTACATTTAATCCATCGTTAGATTATATAGTTTCAGTTGATGATTTCAAGCTTGGCATGACTAACAGAACGAGCAGTGAACAGATGTTAGCAGGCGGCAAGGGGATCAATGTTTCTATAGTACTTAAGAATCTTGGCTTAGAGAATACTGCTTATGGGTTTATTGCCGGATTCACAGGTGATGAGATAAGTAAAAGACTTGACAGAGCTGGCGTTAATGCTGACTTTATAAAGGCAGATAGTGGAATATCAAGGATTAATCTTAAGTTAAAAACTATAGATGGAACAGAGATTAACGGTGCAGGACCAGATATTTCAAAGGAAAATATAGAGAGTCTTATGAGCAGGCTTGCACGTCTTAAAGCAGGGGACGTTTTAGTGCTTGCAGGAAGTATTCCATCATGTATTCCGGATGATATTTATATGAATATTATGAGGATGCTTGATGGTAGGAAGGTTATGATTGTTGTTGATGCAACAAGCAGTCTTCTTATGAATGTTCTTAAGTATAAGCCATTTCTTATAAAGCCTAATCATGATGAGCTGGGCGATATATTTGGTGTGACTCTTAGTACAAGAGAGGAAGTTATACCATATGCATTAAGATTAAAGGAAATGGGAGCTGTCAATGTTCTTATATCTATGGGTGGTAAAGGAGCAGTGCTTGTAGCGGATGATAATAAAGTGTATATGGCAGAGGCTCCTAAAGGTACTCTTAAGAATTCTGTTGGTGCGGGGGATTCCATGGTGGCAGGATTCATAACAGGATGGCTTAAAGAACATAATTATGAGGATGCATTTAAGATGGGAATAGCAGCTGGAAGTGCAAGTGCATTTTCAGATAATCTTGCAACTATGCAAGAGGTAGATAGTCTGGTAAGCGGGATTGAAGTTGTACAGGTGGTATAGTTATTTACGAAACGATGTACTAGATAGTGATTATGTAAATCACATAACAATGCAGCAATATGAATGTATAGATTAAAATCAGATGATTGGAGGAATAAATATATGAGGATTACAGAACTTTTAAAGCCTGAAAGTATTGATCTTAATGCAGCGCCTAAAGATAAGAATGATACTATAAAGCAGGCAGCAGCCCTTATGGCAAAGAGCGGAAACATAAGAGATATAGAAGCTTATACTAAGCAGGTTATGGCAAGGGAAGAGGAAAGTACTACAGGAGTAGGTGATGGTATAGCAATCCCACATGGAAAGTGTGATGCTGTAACAAAGCCAGGACTTGCGGCTATGATTATAAAAGATGGAGTTGATTTTGATTCACTTGATGGTGAACCAGTGGATGTTCTTTTTCTTATAGCAGCACCAAACACTAAAGATAACGTACATCTAGATGTTTTAAGTAAGTTATCTGTGCTTCTTATGGATGAAGATTTCACAAATGCACTCAAGGCAGCCAGAACACCACAGGAATTTCTTAAAGTTATTAATGAAGCAGATGAAGAAAGTGCCAGCATAAACGAAAGGCTTGAAGAAACTGCCAGTAAGCCGGCTAAGATACTTGCTGTTACTTCGTGCCCTACAGGAATAGCACATACGTATATGGCAGCTGAGGGACTTGAAAAGGCAGCTAAGAAGCTTGGTTGTACAGTAAAGATTGAAACAAGAGGCTCTGGTGGTGCAAAGAATGTCCTGACAGAGGAGGATATAGAAGCAGCAGACTGCATTATAGTAGCAGCTGATGCAAAGGTGCCTATGACAAGGTTTGAAGGTAAAAGAGTGATAGAATGTCAGGTGTCGGATGGTATCAATAAGGCAGAAGAGCTTATAAAGAGAGCCATGAAGGGTGACGCACCATTATATGAGGTTCAGGGAGCGAGTAAGGATGGAAGCGATGGACCAACAGCTTCGGTTAAAAAGGGAAAGTCAGGTGGTATAGGACATCAGATATATATGCAGCTTATGAATGGTGTTTCACATATGCTTCCATTCGTAGTTGGTGGTGGTATCCTTATAGCGATAGCATTTCTTATAGATGGACTTAATGTTGATATGAACAGCCTGTCTGAGGCGGAAAGAGCTAATTTCGGCACAATTACACCAGTTGCTGCTATGTTTAAGACTATAGGTGGAGCAGCCTTTGGCTTTATGTTACCAGTGCTTGCAGGATTCATAGCTATGGCGATAGGTGACAGACCAGCGCTTGCACTTGGTTTTGTTGGTGGTTATATAGCAGCTAATGGTAAGTCAGGTTTTCTTGGTGCACTTGTCGCAGGTTTTGTAGCAGGTTATGTCATCGTTGGATTAAGAAAGCTGTGTGACAAGCTTCCAGAAGCACTTGAAAAGATAGCGCCAGTTCTTATATATCCAGTTGTAGGTATTCTGGTTATCGGACTTGGCATGGCATTTGTTATAGAACCTGTTATGGGAGCTATCAATACAGGACTTAATTCATTTCTTGTAAGCATGGGAAGCTCAAGCAGAGTTATACTTGGTTTTATACTGGCTGCGATGATGGCTATAGACATGGGTGGTCCATTCAACAAGGCGGCGTATGTGTTTGGTACAGCAGCAATAGCTTCTGGTAACTACGATATCATGGCAGCAGTTATGATAGGTGGTATGGTTCCACCTTGTGCTATAGCACTTGCAACGCTCCTTTTTAAGAATAAGTTCACAAAGGAAGAAAAGCAGGCAGGACCTACTAACTTTATTATGGGACTTGCATTTATAACAGAGGGTGCTATTCCTTATGCAGCAGCAGATCCTCTGCATGTTATACCAGCATGTATCGCGGGTTCTGGAGTAGCAGGAGCAATAAGCATCGTATTTAAGTGTACACTTATGGCACCACATGGTGGAATCTTCGTATTCCCGGTTGTTGGTAATCCATTATATTATCTGCTTGCATTAGCTGTAGGAACTATTGTTTCGACATTCCTTTTAGGAGTACTCAAAAAGAAAGTAGAAGATTAAAAATAAAAATATAAAAGCGTAAGCGGAAAGAGGCTAAGTATGAAAGAATTCAATTACACAATAACAGACCCTGAGGGAATCCATATGAGACCAGCAGGTGAGCTTGTGAAGGCGGCAAAGCAGTTTGATAGCAGGATAACTATATCAAAGGATGGAAAAACAGGTGATTGTAAGAAGGTGTTTACTATCATGTCATTAGCAGTAAAGAATGGACAGGAAGTAACTATAAGTGTTGAAGGTGCGGACGAAGAGGCAGCAGCACAGAAGATGAAGGAATTCTTTGAAGAAAATATGTGATGATGGTATTAGTGTGAATATACTTGATACAGACTTGCAGAAAGGAGGTTTTTATGAAAGAATATAAGGGCAAAAGCGTTTTTGGTGGAATCGCCATAGGACGGATAAAGGTATATAATAAGTCGGAGCAGCAGGTTAAAAGAGTGCATATTGATGATACAGAGCATGAAAAGAAAAGATATTATGCTGCTGTGGATAAGGCAGCCATGCAGCTTCAGGAGCTTTACGATAAAGCTGTTAAAGAAGTAGGAGAAGCTAATGCAGCTATATTCGAGATGCACCAGATTATGCTTACGGATGATGATTATAAGGAATCAGTTGAAAATATAATAGACAGCCAGCATGTTAATGCAGAATATGCAGTAGCACAGACCGGAGATAATTATGCAGCTATGTTTGCAGCTATGGAAGATGAGTATATGAGAGGCAGGTCAGCAGATGTAAAGGATATATCTGAAAGACTTATAAATATACTCAGCGGTTTTAATGCTTCATCCATGGTATCAGACGAACCTGTTATTATTGTGGCTGAGGACCTTGCACCATCAGAAACAGTACAGCTTGATAAGGACAAAATACTGTCGTTTGTAAGTGTTAAAGGTTCTGTTAATTCACATACAGCTATTCTTGCAAGAACTATGGGTATACCAGCACTTATAGGAACGCCTGTTATTCCTGACAATGATATAGATGGAAAAATGGGAATAGTGGATGGGAATAGTGGATGTTTATATGTTGATCCGGATAATGAAAAACTTGGATATTATAGAAAAAAACAGGATGAACAGCTGAAACAAAAGGAACTTCTGCAGCTTTTAAAGGGCAGGGAAGATATAACTATTGATGGAAGAAAAATAAAATTATATGCCAATATAGGAAATGTTAAGGATGTTATGACTGTTAAGGCTAATGATGCTGCTGGTATAGGATTGTTCAGAAGTGAGTTTATATATCTTGAAAGAGATACATTTCCAACAGAAGAAGAACAGTTTAACATATATAGAACAGTAGCTGAAAATATGGCTGGAAAACCAGTTATAATAAGAACGCTTGATATAGGTGCTGATAAACAGTGCGATTATTTTAATATGGATAAAGAAGATAATCCGGCACTTGGCATGAGAGCAATAAGGATATGCCTGACAAGAACAGAGATATTTAAAACCCAGCTAAGGGCATTGTACAGAGCCAGTGCATATGGTAACATTAACATAATGTATCCTATGATTGCTAATATGTGGGAAATCGACAGAATAAAAGAAATTGAAAAAGAAGTCAGGGATGAACTTAAGCAGCAGGGGATTGATACAGGAAATGTACAGACTGGTATTATGATAGAAACTCCTGCAGCGGTTATGCAAAGTGATGAGCTGGCTGAAAAAGTAGATTTCTTTAGTATAGGAACTAATGATCTTACACAGTATACACTTGCTGTTGACCGTCAGAATCCAAAGCTTGACAGTTTCTTTGACTCACATCATCCAGCAGTACTTAAGATGATAAAGATGGTTGTGGATAATGCACATAAAGCTGGTATATGGGCAGGAATATGCGGAGAACTTGGCGCAGATACATCTCTTACAAGAGAGTTTTTGAAAATGGGTGTTGATGAGCTTTCAGTATCACCAGGAAGAATACTTCCGATAAGAAAGATTATCCTTGATACAGATGTTTCGCAGCTTTCATAAAATATCGTGGTTATGGCATTTTATAGGAGCATGAAGTAATATTATTAATATTCTAAATGGAGTGATAAGATATGCTGACAGAGAAAAGACATGAGATTATATTGCAGCTACTTAGAAAAAAAGGCAGCATAACTGTTAATGAAATCAAGGATGAACTAGGGATATCAGAGTCTACAATAAGAAGAGACCTTAATACACTGGATGAAGAAGGCAGACTTGTTAAGGTGTTTGGTGGTGCAGTGTCGGTTAACTACGGATTTTCTGGAAAAGAACCGACAGTATCACAGAAAAAGGAGATTAATCTGGAGACTAAGAAGAGTATAGCAAGGTATGCAGCAGCGCTTATTGAGCCAGATGATTTTGTTTATATTGATGCAGGAACCACTACAGGCTGTATGATAGATTATATAAAGGAAAAAAGAGCAACATATGTGACTAATGCAGTTACACATGCAAGGAGTCTTGCTATAGCAGGCTTTAGGGTAATTCTTATAGGTGGTGAGCTTAAAGGCTCAACTGAAGCAGTTGTAGGAAGCAGTGCTGTAGAGGCATTAAAAGAGTATAATTTTAATAAAGGCTTTTTTGGTGCTAATGGAATAAGCATAAAGAGCGGAATAACAACACCTGATATAAGTGAGGCTGCTGTAAAAAGAATGGCAGCAGCACATTGCAGCTGTAAATATGTACTTGCAGATTCGGATAAGTTTGATAATATAAGCTCAGTTACATTTGCCAGACTTGACGAGGTAAAGTTCATAACAGACAGCAGAGTGCCAGAGGCTTATAAAGAATATGAAGTGATAATCACACGATATCCAGATATTGGATAGAAGACAGTATAAACAACCCCAGAGTGCCGTGACAGAATGTGAAATGATTCTTATGCGGCACTCTGGGGTTATTAGTTATAGCTATTATTTATTAGTTATTGTTTATTAGCTGTTAGTAGTTAGTTGTTAGTTGTTATTTATTATTTTCAAGTTCCTTCAGCTGGGCTGATATAGCTTTCTTAATAACGTTGAAGGATTCTTTACTTATATCATGTTCGATACGGCAGGCATCTTCTTCTGCCACTTTTTTATCAACGCCAAGTTTTATGAGCCATGATGAAAGAACCTGGTGTCTTTCATATATCATCTCAGCTATTTCTTTTCCGGAATCCGTAAGGTATATATAACCCTCTTTAGTTACACGTATATGCTCTGCTTCCCTTAGATTCTTCATTGCTATACTTACACTGGATTTTTTATATCCCATTTCATTGGCAATATCTATAGAACGTACAACAGGCAGCTTTTTACTAAGCATAAGTATTGTTTCAAGATAATCTTCAGCTGATTCATGAATAACCATCGTTAATTCCCCCTGGTATATATCATAATATGAACAAATCATAAAGTCGATATAGTAATAAGTGCTTAGATTATAACATATAATATAAAATTAAGCAAATTATTAGTTTCTAAAAGGAAAAATGTGGTATACTATAGCTATTATTCATCAGGTATCTGATATTCAGATACAACAGTATGTAAATATTAAAAACTGGATGGTATAACTTATGAATGAGGTTAATGAATTATTTACTAAAGAAAATGTAGAGAAGATAGTGGTGCCACAGGTTGTTAAGGATGATCTGTTAAGTATTATAGAAGAAAAGTTAAAGAGGGCAGGTTTTTATTACAGAATAGCATACAGGGTAAAGACGGTTGATTCTATGGTCAACAAGCTTATATTTAAGGATTACCGCAGACCTGGTACAGAAAATGCTGACAAGAAAATGCAGGATCTTGTTGGCATTCGAATAATACTGTATTTTGTTGATGATGTTGATATATGCAGAAAGCTGCTGGATACATTGTTCGTATCGCCTGGCATGTGGGAAACTACAGAAAATAACGAGTATGAATTTAAGGCTATGAAGGTAAATGGTATATTCAGATTACCAGCATATCTTAGCAAAACAATTGTTAATCCATATCTGTCAGATTATGTAGATGATACATTTGAAGTACAGGTAAGAACGAATTCGTTTGAAGGATGGCATGAGATAGAACATGACATGAGATATAAGGGATCAGCTTTTGGAATCGGAAATGAAGCCCTTGCACGCAAGATGAATAGTATACTTGCTACGTTTGAGTTATGTGACGATTCGATTGTGGGGCTGTTGGAGGATCTGGGACATCAGCATTACAAGGATAAAAAGTGGAATGATATGTTAAGATGCCATTATAGACTAAAGTTTGAAAATGAGCCATTACATCCATATATAGAAGAACTGTTTGATGAGGATACAGAGCTTGCAAAGATATTCTATAAGTTTAAAAGACCAGGAGCTATAGAACAGCTCTGGATGGATACATCAGAAAAGGGGATAGAACTTACTGTTAACAATATAGTAAGAATAGTTAACCAGATTGGTCCGGATGATGAAAGATTAAACGAGGCGTTTAAGAAAATAGATCATGAAAAAGGCCAGGATAACGAGACTGTAAGTAAGAGAAGAAAGTTCGAGCCTTTTAAGAAGCTTGGTACATATAAAGTATTCCAGTCACATTCGGCTATAGATCTTACCAATCTTTCCATGGAGGATGCATATAAAAAGGCAGTTAACTATATATATTCATGGATTAAATCAAGATTTATTGAGGTCTTTGATGATCTGCCAGAGAGTGTAGGAGCATATGAAAATGAGATGCCAGGATATAAGGTTTCAATCTCATATGATCCGGAAGAACTGTATTTCAGGGAAGTAACAACGCATCTTGATACAAAGATAGCGAACAGGGTATGGATATCAATAGCTTCTATTGAAAAAAGGAATGATACCCTTGTGTTTGATGTAAGCAACGAATATGCTGAACCAGCAGATAAGTACAGGGATAACGAAAACATATTATTCAGCCGTCCTAATTTCTATGGTGAGATTGCTGATAATATAGGAATATGCGATATAGAAAGATTAAGACAGACAGTTAAGAGTATTGGGCATACGAAAGAATATGATGTGCTTAAGAAGCTTATATCAGATGAAAACAGGGAGTTTCCTGTTGTAGTCTTTGTGGCATCAGATGATTACTGGGTTGAAAAGTTTGATGTTGACTATTTTGCTTATCTTGTTGGATATTATGCACATATTAAAAGAGTGACTACAGAAGAATTAGCTGAACAGTTTGCAAAGGATTATGATCTTGATGAGGATGAATACAGAGATTCTATAACTGTGTTTTATCCAGGAAAGAAACCAGCTGCAAGTTATAAATCACATATACTTAATACAACATTTGAGGTTATTAAGATAGAAAAGAAGAAATACTGGAATGAAACCGGATGCCGTGCATTCAGACGGCAGCTTGTTTCAGATATAAGAGAAAATAATGTTGTTAAGTAGTCTGAGTATAACTTTTCAGGCAGGGTGTGGAAAAAAATGAACCATGAAAAAAATGAATCTTATAATTATGTGAGCTGTTATATATAATTAAAGCATTAATAGTCATATGTATCTGTGACTGTAAGATATTATGTTGAATATGTAAGGAAAGGAGCAGTGACATATATAGTGTATAGGTTAAATCTTAAACATGGTAACGTGAGATATAAATATACACAATATAAAATCTTATGATAACTGATAACAGATTCACAAAGATAGATGTTGATTCTGAATGCAGCATACTATACCATATATGTTTGGACCTGCTTTCGGGCTGGATCTTTCAACAGGGTTTATAATTGATGATTACGGGAATGTCAGTTATTCATATAGTGATAGTGTCAATTATAGAAAATATCTTGAGTTCGTTAATGATTTATATGAGGAAGGTCTTATCGAGAAAGACTATGAAAAATGCACGAGGGATATTATAAAGGAAAGATGCAGCAGGAATATTACAGGTGTAACATTTGATTACAGCTGGCATATGTCAATGCTGTATAGTGCACAGTATAATGAATATAATGGTGATACTCCTGTATTAAAGGAGGAGTTCCACTATCAGGTGAGCATCAGGGCTTTTACATAGGAAGAAATGCTGTAAGCGGCATATTTGGTGTTACTAAAACTGACAATGTTATAAGTGCTGTTAAAGTTCTTGATTATCTTATATCTGATTATAATGAAGACATGTACTGCTTTGGAATTGATGGAGTAAGTTATTATATGGATGACGAGGGAAATAAAGTGTTTATGGATGCTGCAAAGGACGATGCTTTCATTCAGAAGCTTGGTGTTAATCCTATATGTGTTCCGTCAAGACAGTCGGTAGCAGCTACAGATATGCTTCTTCCAGAATGGCATATAAGACTTGATAAGCAGCTGGCTAAGTATGTAAGAAAGCCACTTCCTTTTATGTATGTTTCATCATCGGACGTTGACAAGAACAATGGCTATATAAACTATATATCCAAATATGTTGATGATGAGGAAAATGATTTTATAACAGGAAGGCAGTCTTTAAGCAGCTTTGATGCATACCTTAATACACTTGATAATATGGGGATCAGAGAAATAACCAGTATAAAACAAAAACAGTATAATCTTTATAAAAATAATATGTAAAAGCCGGTTCGTAAAATAATATGTAAAAGCTGGTTGACATATAACAGCAAGTAGGGTACGATTTAGTGTATTAAAGTTATAAATTATTCACGTGGTAGTGAAGTGAAATGGAGAATTGAAACATGAAGACTTTTACTAGTAGTAAAACGATAAAACGTATGTTACTTGTGCTTTTAGTATGCTCACTTATAGCTGGAACTCTGACAGCATGTGGAGGTAAGAAAAAGCAGTCTGGTATTACAACATTTACAGTAGGTTTTGATGCTGAATTTCCACCATACGGATATAAGGATGATAATGGTGAGTATGTAGGCTTTGACCTGTCACTTGCACAGGAAGTATGTAACCGTAACGGATGGGAGCTGGTAAAACAGCCAATAGACTGGGATTCAAAGGATATGGAGCTGTCTTCGGGAACCATTGATTGTATATGGAACGGTTTTACTATGAATGGCAGGGAGTCAGATTATACATGGACAACTCCATATATAGATAACTCTCAGGTAGTTATTGTTAAATCAGGATCTTCTATTAACAAGTTAGCTGATCTGTCAGGAAAGGTAGTTGTTGTACAGGCTGATTCATCTGCACTTGCAGCATTTACAGGAGAAGATGCAACAGAGGATAATCTTGCACTTGCTAAAAGCTTTGCATCGCTTCAGCAGGTTGGAGACTATAATGCAGCGTTTATGAATCTTGAATCAGGTTCAGTTGATGCTATATGTATGGATATGGGTGTTGCAAAGTATGAACTTGAAGCAAGAGGCAGCCAGTTCAGAATGCTATCAGAACAGGTATCAAAGGAACAGTATGGTATAGGTTTTAAGCCTGGTAATACAGAGTTAAGAGATACCGTCCAGGAGACATTGTATGATATGCTTGCTGATGGTACATTTGAGAATATAGCTAAAGACTGGGGACTGGAAGAAAGCATATGTTTAAGCGCTGATAATAAAGTTAATGATATTACAGCTGATAAGAAAACATCAGGGTTTATGAGTAATTTTGCAGATGTTGTAGGCAAGCTTGCAAGTGGTATGCTTGCTACTCTTATGATATTTGTTCTTACACTTGTTTTTTCACTTCCTCTTGGTATGCTTCTTATGTTTATAAGAATATCAAAGGTTAAGCTTGTAAGATGGATTGCCAAGATATATATATCTATTATGAGAGGAACGCCACTTATGCTTCAGCTGCTTGTCGTATTCTTTGGTCCATATTATATATTTGGAATATCGTTATCATATAGTTATAGATTCTATGCAGTTATCATAGGCTTTGCTTTAAACTATGCAGCTTATTTTGCAGAAATATTCAGATCAGGTATAGAAGCTATACCAGTTGGACAGCATGAAGCAGCTTCTGTTTTAGGGTACACCAGAAGCCAGACATTTGTAAGAATAGTTCTGCCTCAGATGATGAGAATAGTTCTTCCACCTGTAACTAATGAGGTAATAACACTTGTAAAGGATACATCACTTGCTTTTGCACTTGCGTATACAGAAATGTTCACACTTGCAAAGCAGATTGCAGCAGCCAACGCAAGTATAATGCCACTTTTTGTAGCTGGTGTATTCTATTACATATTTAACTTTGTTGTTGCATGGGTTATGGAAACTATAGAAAAGAAGATGCGCTATTATAAGTAGAATGGAGAGCAGGGTGAATAATATGAATTTACTTGAAATGAAACATGTTAAGAAAAAGTTTGATAATCTTGAGGTGTTAAAGGATATATCTATAGAGGTAAAAGAAGGTGAAGTTGTAGCTATTATAGGTCCATCTGGATCTGGAAAGTCAACATTTTTAAGATGTGCAACTCTTCTTGAAACTATGGATGAAGGAACACTTGCCTACTGCAAAGAAAGTGCAACCTTAAACGAATCAGGTCCTACACGATATGCGGATAAGAAGAAGCTGCATGAGATTAAGAATGATTTTGGACTTGTTTTCCAGAATTTTAATCTGTTTCCACATTTCTCAGTTCTTAAGAATGTAATAGATGCACCAATTAATGTCCAGAAAAGGGATAAGGATGAGGTTATAGCAGAAGCAAGGGAACTGCTTAGAAAGGTAGGTCTTGAAAACAAAGAAGATAACTATCCAGGTCAGCTATCAGGTGGACAGCAGCAAAGAGTTGCCATAGCCAGAGCACTTGCCATGAATCCTAAGATATTGTTCTTTGATGAACCGACATCTGCCCTTGATCCTGAGATAACTGCTGGTATTCTCAAGCTTTTAAGAGCTTTAGCAGATGAGAAGATGACTATGGTTATAGTTACACATGAGATTGCATTTGCAAGAAATGTAGCAGACAGGGTTATATTCATGGACGGCGGAGTTATAGTAGAAGAGGGAAGACCAGAGGATGTAATAGATAATCCAAAGAGTGAAAGAACAAGAAGCTTTTTACAGAAGATGGCATAATTTAATTTATATGTAAAATATATCGGATTGCTGTATCATGATTATGGCAATCCTTTTTTGTGGGTAGAAACAACTTTTTATACTTTTTACACTTTAAGTGTATGATTTATATTTTGACACTCACAGCATTATATGATGTTGGGGTCAAAAGCCCCCGACTTTGATACCTACGAATTGTTCCGTGCTACGCACTCCCACAATTCTCCCCAATATTCGCATATCGTGGGATTATCATCCCACTTTTATGCTCATATCGGGGCGGGTCCCAAGGTCTTTCACCCACCTATGAGCAAGCTCATGTGAGTTTAGACCTTTTGACCCTGGTATCATATTATAATACAGAAAGGTAATTATCCATCTCTTCTGTTATCTGTTCATAATCCTTTTCCATAGCCTCTGATATCTCACCATACAAAAGCTTTCTAGCAGTAGTAAGCATTCTGCTGTCTGCCGACTTCATACGTCTTAGTTCTTTAGCTCTGTCATTTTTTATGTTAAATAATGCTCTTACAAGATGCATAAGCTGTACAAGATCCTGTGACTTAACCATCTCATCATATTTCATAGGATGAACCTTTTCATTAAGTTCTTCATCTTCCCTACAGTGCTTTGCCCTTTCAATAAGCTTCTTACAGGCATCCTTATCAATAATACCTCTGATCATGACCTTGGTACTGTCAACAGGAGAATATATAATTCCTTTACTGTCATAAACAGGCTGAAGAAAATAATAATCCTTATCAATACCTTTAATAGGCGGCTTTCCAATATTCTCAATCTCACACACACCTACTACACCATAAACAACTTTATCATTGATCTCAAACATATCATTACACCTCTCATATGCATAACGCAAAACTTATTAAATCATCTCTTATATCTGGGTGTAATTATACATCAATTCGACATTTTTTTCAAAATGATATTAAAAAAAACATAAAAAATACAAAAAGCAGATTATTGTATATGCCTTATTACATACACATAATCTGCTTTATAATTAATTATTTTATGTATATATCAGTCCAATAAACAGCCTGCTGATATATTAATAAAGATCTACTTTTCCAGCAAGATTACCATTAGCTACATAATAGCATGCATTATCTTCTGGCTTAAGATACATTTTAAGATCTTTTATTTCATTCTGGCTCTTTACATCTTCTGTTATTCTTGCAACAAGTGTCTCTTCATCTACCTGCTTACCATCAAACTGGAAAAACAGTTCTTTTTTAAATGTCTTCTTCGCTGCTGTTTTTCTTGTAGTCTTTGCTGCTGACTTGGCAGTTGTTTCTTTTTTAGCTTCTGCTGCTTTCTTAGCAGCTGTTGTCTTTGTGGATGCTGTTGTCTTCTTTGCTGCTGGCTTTCTTCCTGGTTTCTTCTTTGCAGTCTCTGCTTTAACTTCTTCTACAACTGCTTTGACCTCTCCCTTTTTTTCTTCCAGATCTGATTTCACTTCACTAAGCTTAGCTGCGATATCTTCTGTCTTCTTTACTGCAGCTTCCTTAACTGGTTTCTTCTCTGTTGCCTTTTTAGCTGTTTTCTTAGTCTCTTTAACCTCTGTGCTAGCAGCAGCCTGATTATCTACTGCTGATGTACTACCAAATATGTCCTTTGTTTCCACCTTAGTTCTCATGATTCAATCCTCCCTAATCATTCACTACATGTTAAAAAGTTTCTAATAGCATCTGCAGCTTCATTCTCATCACTGCCATCAGCGATCACTTTAACTTCGATGCCTTGTTTTAAACCAAATGCCATAATCCCCATAAGACTTTTGGCATTGATATTTTTTCCTTCGCCCTCAATCTCAATATGACTATCATATTTACATGCTATCTGAACAAGTTCAGCTATTGGATTCTTATGTGTCTTATCAATGTCTGCAACCTTAACCAATTCTGTCATCGTTAACATCCACCTATCTTTCATTAATTAATTACATTTGTAAAATATACCGCATACATACGAATAAGTCAATACCCAACTCAAGTCTCACAATACATTCTATAATCAGGCTTTATGTTTGTTTTCTGCTAACGATACAAGAATCTGTGATATTTACCGACGTATATTTATCATCTTACCTGATAGTTTTATCTGCGTATCCCATATGATACAGCTCATTCATCTGTTCATCAAACTTAGGTTTTAATTCATAATCACCAAGTATTTTAATCAGCTGCTTAACCTTTTTATCATCTGTAGTTATTTTGTAAGCATTATCCATAACCTCTTTATAAATGCTTTCAAGCTCTGTTACCTGGTCTTTCTCATCAAGCCCTTCAATATAACTTAAAAGGCCTAATGAGTAAGCACACTCGTAATTTCCAGTCATCCCTGCATTATCATAAAGACATTTTGCAGCCACGGCAGTCTTAACAAGTTCTGTAACCATAATTAAACATTCATCTCCTTCTTAAACGTCTGTATATAATCTTTAACTGCTTTTGTATCGTAGTTATTCTCTTTCATAAGCTTTATAAAATGTGAACCTACGATAGCACCATCTATAATATCACAAAGTGGTTCTACATCTTTAGCTGTTCTTATGCCAAAGCCCATCATAACAGGAACTGGACTGTTCTTTTTAACTTCCAAAAGATACTCTCTTATCTTTTTATGGAAATTAGCCCCCTTTCCTGTGACTCCCATCTGTGAAACACAATAAATAAATCCTTTTGCATCCTTTGTAAGCATAGGAATACGCTCTTTTGATACCGGCGATACAAGCTGTATTAATATAGGTGCTCCTGATACCTTTTCAAGTGCGGTCTTTAACCCGCCCTGCTCTTCATATGGAAGGTCTGGTATAATAAGTCCATCAACACCACATTCTGCACACATGGCTGCAAATGCATCCAGCCCATAATGATATACTGTATTATAATACATCATAAAAACAACTGGTGTATTAAGTCCTTCATTTCTTACCTTTTTCATAAGTTCAAAAACCTTTGCAAGAGTAGCTCCGTTTTGTATAGCTTCATATGAAGCATTCTGTATAACTGGTCCGTCTGCAACTGGATCTGAAAAAGGAACACCAAGCTCCATCACATCGATACCTGCTTCCTGTTGTGCATGCATAATCTTTGCTGTTGTATCCATATCAGGAAGTCCTGCTGTTGTATATGTTATAAATGCCTTCTTGCCTTCTGCCTTAAGTGCAGCCATCTTTTCTTCTATTCTGTTCATTACTTGTTTGTCTCCTCTCCATTAATATATTTCTGAACTGTATGAACGTCCTTATCTCCTCGTCCTGACAGACACATAACAATAGTCTTGCCCTTATATTCGCCCTGTGCCATCTTTAACACATGTGCAAGAGCATGCGCACTTTCTATAGCTGGTATTATACCCTCTTCCTTGCACAGCTCCATAAATGCATCCATACACTCAGAATCTGTTATAGACACATATTGCGCTCTGCCAGAATCTCTTAAATAAGCATGTTCTGGTCCTACACCTGGATAATCAAGACCTGCTGATATAGAATGTGCAAGCTTTATATTTCCATCTTCATCCTGTAAAAGATATGACTTCATTCCATGAAGTACACCTGGCTCACCAAGCGCCATTGCAGATGCATGCTTACCTGTTTCAACTCCAAGACCACCAGCCTCGACTCCTATCAGGTCAACATCCTTATCATCTATAAAATCTGCAAACATACCTATAGAATTAGAACCACCGCCTACACAAGCAACAACAGCATCTGGAAGTCTTCCCTCTTTTTTAAGAATCTGTCTTCTTGCCTCTGTTGATATTATTCTCTGGAACTCTTTTACCATCTTGGGATATGGATGTGGTCCAACTGCAGAGCCTATTACATAGAATGTATCTTCTGCCTTTTCTGCCCATGTTCTTATAGCTTCATTAGTAGCATCCTTAAGTGTTGAACTTCCTGTAGTTACAGGCTGTACTTTTGCTCCAAGAAGTTCCATTTTAAACACATTAAGTGCCTGTCTTTCTATATCCTCAGCGCCCATATATACTGTACATTCCATGCCAAAAAGCGCTGCTCCTGTTGCAGTTGCAACACCATGCTGGCCTGCTCCTGTTTCTGCTATAACCTTTGTTTTTCCCATCCTTTTAGCTAACAGAATCTGACCTATTACATTATTTATCTTATGAGCTCCCGTATGATTAAGATCTTCTCTTTTAAGATATATCTTTGCACCATATTTTTTACTGAGTTTTTCGGCATAATATAAAGGATTTTCTCTTCCTACATACTCCTTAAGATAATATTTATACTCCTTTATGAATTCAGGATCCTTCATTGCCTCATCAAATGCCTTCTCCAGCTCATTAAGTGTATTCATAAGTGATTCTGAAACATACTGTCCGCCAAATTGTCCATAATATCTGTTATCTTGCATTATTACTCCTCTTTTCTTTTACTGCTCTTTATTTATTCTTTATTTATATTCCTTATCTTCTTTAACTGTTCTTAAATGAATCTGATGTTTTCACTTTCGTGCATTTAATATGAATTCTTTTACCTTTTTTTCATCTTTTCCCTTTATCAATATGTCATCATATTCAACTCCAGTGCTTATATCAACTACATCTGGCATTGCACATTTTACAGCAGCTGCAACATTTAAACTGTTAAGTCCTCCAGCAAGAAACAATTTCTTTTCTTTTAATTCAAGCTCTTTTACGCTATTCCAGTCAAATGTTTTACCCGATCCCGGAATACCCGCATCAAGAAGTATACCTACAATCTTTTCCTTATGTGCTGCCTCTGATATACTTTTTTTAATATCATCCATGTTGTCATTTTTGCCAATATTAACAGCCCTTATGATTGGAATTCTGCTCTCATTATATACATCCTCATAAAGCTCACCATGTATCTGTATATAGTCAAAACCATTATCCTGTATCTGCCTAAGCTTGTCTGTATCAGGAGATACAGTTACAGCTACCGTTTTTATGTCTGATTCTTTCAACATCTTAGCAAGCTTTCCTGCCTCATCGATTGTTATGTCCCTTTTACTTTTAGGATAAAAAACAACCATTCCTCCATAATCTGCTCCATACTTTATAAGAAGTCTGGCATCTGCTTCACTTGTTATCCCACATATTTTCACTTCTGTTTTTTTTCCATTTTCATCCAGTTCTTCTTTTTCACATTCATTGTCATATATACATTTAAACTCTGATATAAGCTCGCATGGATTTTCAGCCTCCATAAGCACAGTTCCTATAAGAAGTGCATCTGCACGGCTTTTTGCAAGAAGCTTAATATCATCTGTATCAGAAACACCGCTCTCGGATACAAGAAGCATCCCTGCTTTTCTCATATCATCTGTCACCATGTCTGATAGGTTCTTCGTGGTTTCAAGATTCACCTCGAAAGTTTTAAGATTACGGTTATTAATTCCTATTATCTTAACATCAAGTGCAAGCATTCTTTTCATTTCCTCTTCATCATGCACCTCACATAACACATCAAGTCCAAGGCTGTATGCAAGCTCATACAACTCTTTAAACTTATCATCATCTAATATAGCTGCTATAAGGAGTATGGCATCCGCACCAATAACCCTGGCCTCATACACCTGATATGGATCTATTATAAAATCTTTCCTGATGATCGGAAGCTGTGTCATGTTTCTTATCTGTTTAAGATATTCTGTGCTTCCATTAAAATGATCTTCTTCGGTAAGACAGGATATTGCATCTGCACTTTCGCTATATTGTCTGATTCTTTCAACAAGCTCAATTTTATTATTCATTAACCCATGACTTGGTGAAGCTTTTTTAAATTCACCTATGACTGATAATCCATCTTTTTTTAATGCTTCATAAAAGCTGTTAATTTTCCTTGTAGAAGAAAGTGCAAGCTCTTTCATCTTTTCTTCGCTTATTCTTTTCTTATGTTCAGGAAGTCTTTTTAATTTATCTTCTACTATTACATCAAGTATCATACTTAGTTTCCTTTCCTGATATTAAGCAATATATTAGTTGACTTATACGCTCATTATATCCTGCCATTAACGAAATTTTCTATCATTCTTTTTCCATGCTCTGTATATATGGATTCCGGGTGGAACTGAAGTCCTACAACCGGATATTCCTTATGTTTTACAGCCATTATCTCTCCATCCTCTGTTCTTGCTATAACTTCAAGCACATCGGGAAGTGTATCTTCTATAACCGCAAGGGAATGATACCTTGCAACCTTCACAGGTGAAGGGATTCCTTCAAATATACTCTTACCATTATGCGTTACATCTGACTGTTTTCCGTGCATAAGCTTTTTCGCATATGAAACTGTTGCCCCGAATGCCTCACCTATACTCTGATGTCCTAGACATATTCCAAGTATTGGCTTCTTACCTGCAAAATACTTTATTGCCTCTACACTTATTCCTGCCTCTTTAGGACTTTTAGGCCCTGGAGAGATTACTATTGATTCCGGATTAAGCTGTTCTATTTCTTCTATCGTTATCTTATCATTTCTTACAACCTTTATATCATTATTAAATATTCCTATAAACTGATACAGGTTATATGTAAACGAATCATAATTATCTATTAACAGAATCATAACTTTTCCTCCTTAACAAGGGTCTTTGCAAGTGCCATAACCTTGTTACAACATTCCTGGTATTCAAGCTCCGGCTTTGAATCTGCAACAATTCCTGCACCTGCCTGAAGATATACCTTGTCACCTTTTTTAATCATTGTCCTGATAGTTATGCAGAAGTTCATATTGCCTCCGAAATCAAGATAGCCTGTAGCGCCTCCATACAATCCTCTTCTGACTGTTTCAAGTTCATCTATGATTTCCATTGCCCTTATCTTTGGTGCTCCGCTTAGCGTTCCTGCCGGAAGAAATGATGACACAAGATCAAGCGGATGATATTCTCCGTTTTTTCTTCCTTCAACAAGTGAAACGATATGCATTACATGTGAGTATCTTTGTACATTCATAAACTGTGATACTCTTACTGAGCCCAGCTCACTTATCTTTCCGCAGTCGTTTCTTGCAAGATCAACAAGCATAACATGTTCCGCCCTTTCCTTCTCATCTGCAAGAAGCTCTTCTTCTAAGGCTAAATCCTCTGCCTTGTTTTTACCTCTTCTTCTTGTTCCTGCTATAGGACATGTATATACTTTAGAATCAGTCTGCTTGACTATCATCTCCGGCGAACTTCCTATTATCTCAAAATCGCCAAAATTATAATAATAAAGATAAGGCGATGGATTAAGTTCTCTTAGCTTTTCATATAACTCAAAGCCTGTCTGTTTTGTTTCAATCGTCCATCTTTGCGATAAAACTGTCTGGAATATATGTCCATCTTTTATGTACTGTTTTATCTTTTCAACCTTTTGGCTATATTCATCAAGCGTGTCTGATTTTTTCAATATATGTCCATCTAAATCCATATTTACTTTTTCATCGTGATATTTATCTATGCCTGTTCTTGCCTGTCTGATAAGCTGTTCTGCTTCCTTTAGGGCTCTTTTTCTTCCAGCCTCATTATCCTCATCAAGCACTACTGCTGTGAATGTTTCTGCCTCATGGTCAATCGCTATAAACCTTGAAGCAAGCATAAGCTGTATAGTTTCTATTCCAATCTCATCAGAGTTATCATCTGGCAGTTTCTCAGTGTATCTTATATAGTCATAACCAAGACTTCCAACAAGACCTCCCATAAATTCAAGTTCTTTTGCATCTTTTATTATCTTGAATTCATCAAAATATTCCTTTAACCGTTCAAGTGGATTGCCATATCTTATATCTTTCGTCCCATCAGCTCTTGTTATAACAAGACTATCTTTATCTGACTGGATAATCTCTTCCGGATCAACCCCCATAAATGTATATCTGCCGTTTTCTTTATCATTGCTTTCCATAAGAAAGCCCTTATGCTCTCTGCCAAGACCCTTGTATAGTTCTATCGCTGTTTCATCAACTATACTGACTGTTTTCTTATAAGCCTTTAATACTCTCATACATTCAATCCTCCAGTTAATTATGCTGCAAAATCAAAAAAAGTCCCTGACAGGATTCTTTCCTGTCAGGGACGAATAATCATATATCGTGGTGCCACCCTTATTCATAAATGTATGTCTGATTAATCCACATATTATCATATATGCATCATCTATGTATATGATAACAACCAGGATAAGCCAAATCACATCAAAATACAATACTAACCAGCTTACCAATATCAAACCAATAATACACTTACCTTTTCCCGGATACTAATATATCCTGCCTCTATAACGTGAGGACACGTCACAAACTACTTAATCCATAACCAGAATCTTTAATATGTGAATCTCCCAAGCCCATTCCTTTAAGACTCCCATACCGGCTTTCCAGCACCGCCGGCTCTCTGTGATGTTCATTCATAAAGTACTATCTTGTTCATTGACTTTAATATATTAAATTGTTGAAGTAATAATATCACCATCATTTTAAAAGGTCAAGCATTATTTTTCTTTTGCATTATTATTTTGTATTATTTTCTAATTTTCTTACTTAATCTTTGTTTCTTTCCAGCTTACTTCCTGTCTGTCATATTCATCCTCTTCCCACTTCACATTATTGCAATCATGCTTTTTACAGCTATCTTTTTCTTCCATAGCTTCTTTTCTCGTATCCGGAAGTTTTTTATATGCGTTAGTCTTTCTAAATTCAGAATACACATCCTCATATGCCGCCTGAAGTTCTTTTTTTGCAGGATCATCTTCTCCTATCCTTGACATATTTGTAAGATACATATCTGAAGCTTCTTCCTTGCTCTTCGCATTTTCCAACTGTTTTTTAAAGGCTTCCCTCATTGTCTGTACTCTTGCAGCCTTTGCATAAGTCACAGGATCATTCATGCGAAGATATTGCATCTCATCAGCTGTCAGCTTTTTTCCACTCTCCAGTTTTCTATAAAGCTTTTCAACAAACTTTTTCTTCTGTTCTTCTGTCATGCCTGTTGTTGGATCAAATATACTATCCACTGCTTCTTTTAAATGCAATCCTATAGTTGCTGTATCAGCTTCATTCTGTGTCTTTGTCTCTTCATTGCCTACGCTATATTTCTTAAATATATTACCGACTGTTCTCATAACCTTGCCCTGATTGTTCATACTGCTTTTATAAATAGCAGTCCTGCAGCTATTAACTGCGTTATTATATGTTTTTTCCTGTGTATTCATACTTTTTCTCCATTCAGAATTAAGTTTTACATATCGTTTATCCACTTGTCTAACCGGAATAATAAATGCAAAAAGACTACGGACAGCAGTATTCATCATTCATCAACGAACTTATCACTGCTCTCCGTAGCCTTGTTTACTTTTCTACATCCATGTACTATATACATCGTATGAATATATATTTTTCTTAACCCTTAATGCTTTATAAACATTGAAATACTAAACATCACAATACAAAACATCTGTTAAAATGCAATCACTTAAATCAAATCATAGAAGAATATTCTTTAATTCTTCAAATGAATCAATCTTTGCAATATAATCTTTATCACTTACTTCTCCAAAACCATACGCTGCATATATAAAGTCAATTCCTGCATCCTTTGCTGACTGTGCATCACCTGATGTATCACCGACATATACAGGAGTATTAAGTTTATTCCTTTCAATCAGTATCTTATTGCTCACACCTTTAGATGCCCTTGTTCTTCCCCAGCACTCAGTGTCTTCAAATATATCTGAAAAATGATGTGCCTTTATAAATGCCTCTATATAGCCATCCTGGCAATTGCTGACTATAAACAACCTGTATTTTTCCTTAAGCTGCTCTAATGTTTCTCTCAGCTTTGGAAAAAGGACACCTCCTTTTTCTTCAAGATATCCATTTTCAAATTCACATAATTCATCCATAAGTGCATTTCTTACATTTTCTTTTTCTTGTGGAAAAAGCTTAGCTGCTATGTCATACATAGGAAGCCCCATGCAGCCTCCAAGTTCCTCTATTGTTATTGGTTTTCTTGTTATTTCTTTATGTCTTTTAAGTATAATATTCCATGCCTCACATATAGGTTTTGATGAGTTCCATAGTGTTCCATCAAGATCAAATATTATACTGTCATATTTATCTTTTATATTCATACTTTCCACCTTTCAGGTATATTTTAAATTGTCACAATTTCTCTTCATTCATACTGTGCCAGACAATCCGTTTTATTGTGCTTCTTCCTTAAGGCAGCTGTCAAGCTCTGCTATCAGACCTTCAAGCTGCTGCTCATTGGTTATATCATACACTATCATAAAGCAGTCCTTTGCAAGTCTGTATTCCTTATCCTGAAGCATCAGTTCACCTACTCTGTATATTATACCTATTGTCTTTGAGTCTGGACCAGGTTCAACATGCTCCTTATCAAACATTTCCTGCATCTGCTTTATTGTATACTTCTGCCCGTTTTCATTCACTTCTTCCTTTGTTATGACATCCTCATCTTTATTTATACTGTCTTTATTCTCATTATTTTTAGCTGCTGCCAGTGCATTTTTTATGTATTCAAGCTCAGAATCGGCATTATCTGTATGATAATATATATTGCTGTATGTATAGCATGCCTCTGCCATTTCTGTATTGTATGATGAAAGATAATAAAAGCCCATATTTCTATAGAATCTCGCCATCGTAGCTCTTGTACAACAAAATCTGTATGCCTGTTTTGTCATATCAAGATATCTTGTTATCATATTCAGATATTTATAACATTCTGCAAGTCCAAGATATGAATCTAAATCAACCGGATTCCAGCACAGTGCATTTTTATATGCATCCTCTGCTCTTTTATACTTCTGCAGCTTAACACAAAGTTCTGCATAAGTTCTGTAATATTCAGCTATCGGGAGCTCAGGCATCTTCACATCCATTTCCGGTTCAAAATAGCATGCATATATATAATATTCCATAATATGATTAGTACACAGCCATATCTGACCATCTCCTTCTGACTTTCTGATAACAAGCTCCTTGTCTATCATTCCAGCCTTTCTTACGCCTTTATATTCTTCCTCTATTACATCAAGCACATTACCAAGTATGTCTGCTGCCTTATCGTAATCTCCTGACTTAAACACCTCTTCATAATTGCCATATCTTTTTTTTAGCTCATTAAGCTTATTGTAATCCATGAAATCTATCTGACCTTTCATTTTTTGTTTTTAGATGCTTTTTTCTTCACATCCATAGTAGTTTTTCTTTCCGAATACTCTCCAATAAGAACTGCCATGCTCCTTGGAGGCATAACAACTTTTCTCTTTTCACTATCAATATATATATTTTCCTTTTTATCACAGGACTTTAAGACAACCTCAAAACCATTCCTGCCCTCAATCTTAGGCAGTGCCAATGCATAGTTTTCCCAATGCATATTATAGGCAACATATATGAGCTTTCTTGATTCTTTGTCAGAATACGTATCAGAATACATTATTCCTATCTGTCTGCAGTAATTATACATATCTGCATACCACGCGTTAAGTCCATGAAACGATACATCCGGATAACCAGACGACAAACTGTCACTTTGTGTCAGTCTGTATCTGCTGTGCAGTATTCCGTATTTTTTCCTTATACTTATAAGCTGCTTTGTCCAGTTTAATATCTCTGTTGAATCATTGTTATTCTTCCAGTTCACCCATGATATTTCGTTATCTATACAATACGGGTTGTTATTACCCTGCTGACTGTTTGTAAACTCATCCCCTGCAAGTATAAGCGGAGTTCCCTGTGCAAGAAGAATCATTGCAAGAGCATTTTTCATCTGTCTGATCCTTAACTGTCTTACTCTTTGTTTTCTTGTTGTTCCCTCTTCCCCACAGTTCCAGCTATAGTTAAAATTCTCACCATCCCTGTTATTCTCACCATTTGCTTCGTTATGCTTCCTGTCATAACATACAAGATCATATAAGGTAAAACCATTATTTGTCGTTACGTAATTAATTATTGCGGCATTATCAGGGTTGTTAAGCTGCATATCTGCAAATGCTTTCAACATATCCTCATCGCCTTTAAGATAACGTCTTATAATATTCTGGACATCATTGTTGTAGCTTGCCATATGCCTGTATACACCTTTATTTTTATTCCAGTATATAGTCATAATCTTTGTATCAGCCAGCTGTGCATCATTTGCAAGTGCATTAAGCGATACCTCATCGCAATATATGTGAACCCCGTCTATATGGTATTCCTTAACCCAGTATCTTACACATTCTAATATATACGCTGTTGTGACATCCTTAAAAAAGAACTCCATAACAACTTCTATTCCCAAACTATGAAGAGCTTTAACCATGTCTTTAAACTCAGTAGTATAATCCACATATTCACCTGCATTTCTTTCAGCTTTATAACTATAAGCTGCTTTAGGTGCAAAATAAAACCCGTTAGTATACCCCCAGTAGTTAACCTTAACTTCTCTATCATATATATTCTTAACATATGTACTATGTTTCATATATATGTATCGTGATAAAGTCTCCTTATCCATAAACTGTGTGAATCTGCCCATCTCATCATATTCATAAGCTGGCATAAGCTCTATCGTGGTTATTCCCAGCGTTTTAAGATACTCTGCTTTTTCAACAATTCCGGCAAATGTTCCCTTTGCTTTTACCTTTGAGGTTTTGCTTTTTGTATAACCTCTCACATTAAGCTTGTACATAATACATTCATCATAAGGAATATGCAGCTGTCTGTCATCTTCCCAGTTGTAATCAGCAAGCTTAACTGGACTTGTATGTATAGTATCTTTTTTTTCTATGCCAAATATTTCACATTCTGTTACTGCTTTAGCATATGGATCAACTATATATTCTTCATTTTCTTTAAAACAATAAAAGCAGTCATCTATATTAATATCTGTTATGAATATCGAATAAACTATCCCCATCGTTTTGCGTAATTCAAGTTCATAAAATGGCTCTGTATCATTCTTTTTAAAGATACATACATACACTGCTGTATCACTATGCATTGCTGCATAGCTGCTGGCATATGCGAAATTATATCCACCGTTAACTATATTGCAGCCCATCATACACGGGCTGCCTATTTCATATTTCATAAACTCCTCCTGTTTAAAAAAAGAAAATATAGTTTATATCATATAAGACCTGTAAAATCAAAATCTGGAATAAAGCTTTCCTTTGCTGTATCCCCTTCCTGGATAAACCCATTAGTTACTCCTATATCTATAGCGTAATCCACGACTTCATCATACTCTTTATGAGTTACTTTTCTATACAATTCTTTATATTCCTTTACATGTTCAAGTGGCGTATACTGGTTCATAATGCTTATGTATATATCATCCTTATAGGTATCATAAAGATAACCTATAACCGCTTTAGAATCCTTAGTACAGCCCGGAAGTACAAGATGTCTTACTATAACCCCTCTTTTCATAACTCCGTCTTCAACATAACCACTCTGTACAATCTCATCCTCATCACTATACATACAAGGGCTTCCAACCTGTCTTACCATCTCATTCAGCGCGCTTTTTGCCACCTCTGGATAATCCTCTGCATGAGAATATTTCAAAGCAAGACTACTGTCCATATACTTAAAATCCGGAAGATAAACATCAACAAGTCCATCCAGTCTTTTAAGAGTTTCTATATTCTCATATGCACTTGTATTGTATACAACCGGTATTCTAAGCCCATTATCCCTCGCCTTAGTAAGCGCCTGTGCTATATGTAAAGCATAATGTGTTGGTGTAACAAGATTAATGTTGTTAGCATGTTTATCCTGTAATCTTAACATAATATCAGCTAATCCGTCTACTGTTATATATTTTCCAACTGCTGCCGCAGCTATTTTATAGTTCTGACAGAACACACACCTTAATGTACATCCGCTAAAGAATATAGCACCACTTCCATGTTCACCGGATATACATGGCTCCTCCCACATATGCAGTGCAGCCCTTGCCACTTTTATCCTGTCTGGCATCAGGCAATATCCTGTCCCCGTATGTCTGTTTACCTGACACATACGGGGACACAATTGGCAGCTTATATTATCAGCCGTATACTTTTTTATTTCTTCTGTGTCCATAATAATCTCCATTCATATATCCGGTTTATTTACATCATACTTTTAAGCTTACTAAAAGCTTCCTTTATTCCACCAGTTTCATTTATCAATCCTATTTTTACAGCCTCTTTTCCTACTAGTATTGTTCCAAGATCCTTTGTCAGCATTTTGGTATTCATCATCATGGCTTCTATGTCAGCTTCACCTGTTTTACTATGATGTGCTATAAACGATACTATCCTTTTCTGTATCCTTTCAAAATAATCATATGTCTGTCTTGCCCCTATAATATTACCACTCATGCGTACAGGATGTATTATCATAGTTGCTGTAGGCACTATAAATGAATAGTCTGCACTAACTGCAAGTGGAACGGCTATACTATGTGAATCGCCAATAACAAGCGATACTGTCGGCTTACTCATGGATGCTATCATCTCTGCAAGCGCAAGTCCTGCACTGACATCGCCTCCTACTGTATTCATAAGAAATAATACACCACTTATACTATCATCATTCTCAATAGCTGCCAGCTGTGGAAGAATATGCTCATACTTGGTAGTTTTACTTGTCGCTGGAAGAATATCATGTCCTTCTATCTCACCTATTATTGTTATAAGTTTAATCGCATTGCCATCATTATCCCCCTTAAGTGTCACCTGTCCGTCACACATATCTGTCTTGACATTTTCATCATCGTTCATATCATACCATCCTTTTGATAAGTTTCTACAGAATATCTGTATACCTTATAGTCTGCTGATATTAACCATATTATTCATCATAATCACTTTATTACTATCTGGAATCTATCCACCTTACGTCCATATATTCCTGCATATCCATCCTGTCCGTCATTTCTTTCATTATCTGTCTGATATGGAAAATAGTCATTTCCTGTTGTACTTACCCTGTAATATGCATATTTGTAACCATTCTCTGTAAATGCCTGGTAATGGGGTGCTTCATTATATAACAGCGTGTCTGGTGTGTAATAATATACTTCAACCGCCTCTATACTATGTCCGTTTCCGGCATAACCATTATAATAATCTGAAATATCTGAATTGCGGCTATCAACATAAGCAAGCCATCTTCCATTAGAATATACTCTGTATACTGCATATCCTATATCTGCTGATAAAGTTATTCCTGTTATATTTCTGCCTCTTATTCCAGCATAGTCTTCATCGTTAATCACCTGTGGAAGCCAGTAATCTCCGTCTATCTGTGCCTGATATATCACATTAACCTTTCTTCCTGCCTGTGCACTGGTTTCTATATAAGCATCTTTATATGGCGATGAATAATCTGCATAATATATATTTCCATCAAATTCATGATCACCTATCCTGTATGCTCCAAACTGCCACATCATGCAGTCCATATCCGGCTCTTCTACATCCCAATGTGCAAGCCACATGTTAAAGCCCTCAGTCATATAAAGGCGATTAGTATCCAGTACATTTTTATAATAGTCATAATTAGCATATACGCCTGTTATATAACCTCTTGAATGCATTTCATCTATGAATCTTATACAGATATCTGTAAGCAGTGTCCTGTCTTCTTCACTATATACATCCATTCCGTGATTTTTCTTGTATTCATCCGCATCCTCCATATCAAACCATACACCACGAACCGGGTTACGTCCTTTAAGCATCCGCAATGTGTGGGATATTTCAGACTCTGTTTCCTGCATCGTCATTGCATAGCTATATATATATACTCCATATGGAATACCAAGCCTTTCACATTCATTCATGTTTTGTACAGCCTGCTTATCATCCTGATATGCATAATCATTGCCATATCCAATGCGTATTATCACACCTTCTATGTGTTCCTTTGCACTGTCCCAGTCAATAAGGCCATCATGTCCACTTACATCAATAACAACAGCCATAGCTGCATTATTCATTGTAACCGCCATTATACAGCTAAGGATAATCACGAAAAACATTTTTAATATGCTTTTATATTTATATTTACCGCGCACCATCAAACCTCCTTTTTAGAATTAAAGAATATAAGCATTGTTACAATGTCTGGGAAACAATGCTATATTCTTAATTTATCTTATTCTAAAAAGCAGGCTTATGTTCTATATATTCACTCCTGACCCTTATTATTCTCATGTATGCGCCCAAGCAGATATAAAAGCCGTTTAAATATATCCTCATTATTCAGTACTATTATACACAGCTGTTCTCTGGCTCTTGTGACAACCTGATAAAAAAACTTTTCAATTATGTCATCGTTATCCCCTTCATAATCTGCACACAACTCACCATATTCATTATAACTGAATTTGCCGTCTATGACCGTTAACACTTTATCAAACTCTTTTCCTATAACCTTGTATGTATTAAATTTCCTTGTTTTATACATGGTGCTGGCATTTTTATAGGATTTCTCATAGTCTATGTATATATACTGTTTAGCCTTATAGTATGCCTTAAGCTTTTTAAACTCGTTTATGCTGTTAGCATAGCATATAGTTACACAATCATATCTATAACCTTTTCCTCGCTTGGTAAGATCAAACATATTTCTTATAAACTCTGATAATTCAGGATTCGTTCTTATCCTGTCCGAAAGAAAATACTTTTCATCAGCTATATCTTCTATTCTTTTATCCATAGCCCGTTTCTGCTCCTGACGGGACAATATCTGTTCGCAGTCATAAAACATCACTATTTTGGTATTAATACAGCTGTCTGCAGCTTTCATATCCAGATTCACAGCCGCACTTTCTATAATCCACTCAAACTGGTCATCATGTATACGCTGTGTTTCATCAACAAGTATATAAGAATATCCACTAAGCATATCCTTACTTATCAGATCTTTAGAAGTTATTATATCTGTACATGGTATAGCATGCTCTAGTATATCTATGTTAGGCGTACGTCTTCCGAAATGTATTACACATTTACGTACATTTTCCGGCAGTTTTCTTACAGTGTCATATAAAAGCAGGGTTTTTCCAGTTCCAGCCTCGCCTTTAACTGAATAATACTTTTTATCATCATCTCTTAAAAGTCCTGCAAGAAGTTTTCTGCTCATAGCCTCCTGCTGGTTAGTAAGAAAGTACTGATGCCTTGCAAACCTTTCAGGTGAGTTTACAGGAGAAATAAGATAATCCTTTGCTTTAAAAAGACTTTCTATATTATTTTTCATGCATTTTTTAAAGCTTCTGATATCCTGTGCAACGCTTGAAAAATCAGATACATATAGTTTATTATCCGTATCAAGCTTATATACTGTATTCGTATCAAGAATATAGGTATATGAAATAATATCTGTTGTGACCGGACTAAGATAATATCTGTTTCTTACAAGCTGCTGTTTTATTCTTTCTTCACCAACATCCTCACTTTTAAGTTCAATATTCAATATTCTTTTCCTGTTCGATGACACTTTAAGCAGATCAAACTCTTTACTGATATGTGCTATCGTATATGAATAAAAAAAGTTATCCAGATCTTCTATCTGGACACCTGATTTCATAAGCTTTGTTACAAGCTGTACCAAGGACTCCTTTTCCCTTATCCTCGTCCTCTGAAAGTCCTTTCTTTCTGACATGATATATTCATATTCTGCAAATCTGTCGTTATCTTCAATTCTTGTTAATGTATAAAGATTAATAGAATTCAACGTTAAACCTCCATACCAATCATAACCACCTGTTATTATACATCATAGCATAATTATAGTAAATATACTACATCTATATCAGCAAAACAAAAAGTAATATCAAAAAGACTTGTCAGCAAACATATAATAGACAATAATTATTATTTATTATATGTTCACTACAAGTCTTATTGCAATGTCTTAACTAATATCTTAACGAATTCTTTAAATTTTAATCTCTGTATCCATGTGGATTATGACTCTGCCAGTTCCATGAATCCCTGCACATATCCTCGAGCGTTTTAGATGCTTCCCATCCAAGAATCTCCTTAGCCTTACCTGCATCTGCCCATGAATCAGGAAGGTCTCCAGGACGTCTCTCACCTATCCTGTAGTTTAACTTTACACCAGTAGACTTCTCAAAAGCATGCACTATCTCAAGTACACTATATGGCGTTCCTGTTCCTAAGTTAAATATATCAACACCCTTATGTGAAGCTGCATATTCAACTGCCTTAACATGACCACATGCTAAATCAACAACATGTATATAGTCCCTTCTGCATGTTCCATCCGGTGTAGGATAATCCCCTCCGAATATAGTAAGCTGCTCTCTTACTCCAGCTGCAACCTGTGATACATATGGCATAAGATTGTTAGGAATACCCTGTGGGTCTTCACCAATCTTGCCAGATGAATGTGCTCCGATTGGGTTAAAGTAACGTAACAATACAACTGTGAGCTCTGGATCTGCCTTGGCACAGTCTGTAAGTATCTGCTCCATCATAGACTTTGTCCAGCCATATGGATTAGAACATTCTCCCTTAGGCATAGTTTCTACATAAGGTGGCTTCTGGTCACCATATACTGTTGCAGAAGACGAAAATACTATCTTTGTAACACCAGCTTCTTTCATACACTCTATAAGTGAAAGAGTAGTATCAATGTTGTTACGATAATACTTTGCTGGAAGTCTTGTAGACTCTCCAACTGCCTTAAGTCCTGCAAAATGTATCACACAGTCTATATTATTCTCTGCAAATATCTTACGGAGTGCAGCTTTATCCTTAACATCTGCTTCATATGATACTATGCTTTTTCCTGTTATCTCTTCAACTCTCTTTATAGATTCAGGACAGCTGTTACTATAGTCATCTACGATGACAACTTCATGACCTGCATTAATAAGCTCTACTGCTGTATGTGAGCCAATATATCCGGCTCCGCCTGCTAATAAAACAACCATATTTTCCTCCATATACTATAATTCAACTAATCTTTACACTCTTAGAATTCAATTCCATTAACCTTAAGAAGTTCCCTTGCACTTTCCAGCGAGTCCTTTCCAGTCTTGTTCTTTATAGGTGCGAATTCATAGCTTCTTTCAACCTCATATGGTACACAGTCATCCATCATCTCTACCATATCAAGTACAAGTGTTTCAAACTTATATCCGTTAGGAGTTTCTGGCTTGATATAGTTATCGTTCTCATCTATATATGGAATCTTCTTCTCTACTATATGTAAAGGAAGATTCCTGTTAGATATCTCTACAAGCTTCTTAAAGCTGAAAAGATAGTTAAGAATAACACCAAAGCCATAAGTAAGCTCTCCATCTTCTCTTCTTAAGCTGGCAAGCTCTTCTGACATCTCATAATACTCGATGATAGATGGATGTCCGTTTACCCTGCACATAACACCAACCTTTTCTGCCGGCTCACATTTTCTTACTACCTTTGAACCACACTCAGCTCCTGCAAGTATAGTTGCTCCTATAAAGGCTGGATCAGCTATTCTTTGTAGTATATTATCAACTGCAAATACGTTAACGTATTCAACACCCTTATCCTGCATATCCTTGTCAAGTCCAGCTGCTATTAATGATAAGAACCAGCCTCCGTTACCATTTGGCGACATAGCAAGACTGTCTGTGCTCTCCATATATAGCTTTCCGTTGTAATCAACTGATGGAACCATGCTCTGTATGAAGAATTTAACATAATCCTTATCATATCCAAAATAATTATGTTCTTCAAAGAACTCTACTGTATCTTTATTGTTTTTATCACTTGTCATGATATAAAGAGGAACCCATGCTCCTGTCTGGTTAACAACATCCATAAGATTATGTATGAGCTGTCCAAAAAGGAATAAATCCTTATTAACCCCAACATTAAGAGTTCCCTTAGGCTTATCAAGTCCTAATCTTGTTCCCTGTCCACCTGCAAGAAGCACTGCTGCTACCTTGCCGTTTTTTATAGCCTCTACACCTTTTGCAGTATACTTTTCCTTGTTTTTCTTTATATCGTTAATCTCTACTGCAGCTAATGGCTCAATCTTCTTAGCCTCTCCTTTATCCTCTGCCTTATCCTTAATGCTCTCTACTACCTTCCAGTCAATCATGGCAACCTGTGATATAAGCTTTTTAGCTGCATCATCTCCTAATGCCTCTAATCTTTTAACAACATGCTCCTGATTATGCTCCTTTAAAATACTTATTGCTTCCTGCTTATTCATATTTCTTTCTCCTAATTGTTATTCGTTGCTACATTATACACCCTTTTTTTACCAATAACAATCACATTCTTAGTAATCATCCATGATAATCTTCTTTAACAAAAGTTTAAAATCCAAGACATGCATAAAAAAGGCCATGATTCTGACTTATGCCAGAATCACAGCCTGATTAACACTATGCTGCACCAAGTGTAACATCATATCCTGCAAGATATTTTAATAATCTTATTGCATCATTAACATCTATCTTACCATCTCCTGTCACATCTGCTGCTTTTTTATTTATAGTATCACTGTATCCCGCAAGATACTTCTTTATAGCGACTGCATCGGCACTGTCTATCTTACCGTTACCATTAATATCGCCATATTTTATACTTTCTTCAACAAGAACTAATTCTTTTTTAACAGATGACGTATTTCCATCTATCTTAAGAACGCCATTCTTTATACACATTTCCTGAACGCCATCCTGATAATCTGCGTTATCAGACAGGTTCAGATATAATGACTTTGTTCCATTATCAGCATTTACTTTCCATACTCTTGTTGAGAAAGCTGAAGAAACATCACTGTCAGCTTCACTGCTATGTGTTGCGTAATATATATTATTGCCATATACAAACATATCTGTTACTTTTACAGTATCTTCAACCACGCTTAAAGAACTTCCGTCTATATGTGACTTATACAAGCTCCCTTTATTGATGTAGTACCAGTAACCGTTATAATAGCTGTATGCAATAGTGTTAATATAGCTATTCTTATTTCTGAATATCATATCAGCAAAGCTGTCAGTTCCATCACATACAACACCTATCCAGTCATGATGCTTGGTATCTCCCACATTTTTAAAATCAGTATCATTGTAAAGAAAATACTCATGATATACAGTTCCTTCATTATTTTCATCTTTACCCCAGTCATCCCATGTTATATCCATATGATAATAATGTCCATTAAGATATACTGCATTCCACTCATGATTCATAGCTGAAGAGGTTATAGACTGTGTTCTTATACCTATTCCGTTAAGAAGGATATTAGCAAGCCTTGCATATCCACTGCACACTGCTTTACTTGTTGTAAGTGCTCCATATGCCAAATAGCTTGTGTCAGGTATTGAATTTTTCTGATAATTGTCATAATCATAATCCAGCTCTCTTGCTATCCAGTCATGCACTAAAAGGACCTTTTCAACATCACTCATATCGTCTGTTATTGCATATGTAAGCGAAGATATTCTGTTCTTTATATCCTTATAAACAGACGTAACCTTTGCCTTATCTATCTTTGCTCTGACAGGAACACCTGTTGTTTCATTTGTTTCAATAGAATTCTTATCAACAACTGCCTCATTAGCATCTAACTGTACATATGTAATATACTGCATATTAGTATCATATTGTAAAGTATATGTACACCATGAACAGCTCTCATCATTAATTACTGTACCATTAAGATACTCAAGCAGTTCTCCCATCTTACTGTATGGAATACCAAGATCTGTTACATAAAAGCCTGTCCAGTAATATGCCTTTTCATTCTGATAGTATTCTATATGAAGTTTATTATCTATAGCTGCCTGAACTCTTTCTTTCACCATGACAAACTGCTCACCATTCTCAAGTCTTTTATGGAAGGTTTCATAGTCTGTTTTTGCTTTTGCTTTATCAATATTCTTTGAAGCTGAATCTATATATTCCGATTTAACACTGTAAAACACATACTTTACATAAGCTGTCCCATAAGAATCAGCTATTATATAATTAACCCAGTAATAATCAGCTGTATCTTTAAGTCCTGTCAGGTATTTATTAACAATGTCTATATCAGCCTTTGGTATGTTGTATTTACTTAAGTCCACAAGATATATGCTTTTACCTGCATATTTATCATCATCAAACTCTGTTACTTTATCAAGTGCATTCTTTATATCTGTTTTCCACTGTTCTTCTGTTGTTTCTGCTGCTTCTGCATGTGTTATATTACCATAGGCACTATGCCACAGGGTTGCTGGAAACCCTGTAAGCACAATACCTGTAATAAGTGCCGCACATAACAGTTTTTTTAATGCTTTAGAAGTTTTATTCATCATAAAATTGCCTCCTGTCTGCTATGTAAGCTGTTATCTAGCCTTTCCTGACTTTCCAGTGTATATAACAGCTGTACCTGACATAAGCATAAGCATCATCATAAGTACTGCAATGTTAACTGACATATCACCAGTTTTAACACCTTCTGTTACTTCACTATCATTGTTATTGTTATCATCCTTTGTTGTATCCTCTGGCTTAACATCTTCCTTAGTGTCATCAGATGACTGTTTTTCTTCCACCTTTAATGTTGTCTCAGCAACATAAGTTGAAGCTGCTAATGCAGAATCAGACGCAACCCATCCCTTTGTTCCATCTGCCAGTGTCTTATACATTTCTCTCTTGTATTCAACTACAAGCTTATAATCACCAGCTTCTGCTGAATATAAGCTTATACTATAATTACTATCTGTAATATTATTCCACTTAATTTCCTGATTTGCTGCTGCAAAGCTCCATCTTACTGGTACATATCTTACATCTCCACCATTAGGAACGGCATAATTCATACCAATAACTGATAATATAACATTATTGTCTTTTCCTGCTGTTATAACACCAGTAAACTCACTGCCTTCTGATGTTTCAAGCTTAACTTTGTTCTTATCAAGCTTTGGAAGTGCTATAGTTTCAGTTTCGCCACATCTTGTACATGTTCTTACAAGCATGCCTTCCTCTGTTTCTGTAGGCTCTTTAGTTATCTTACCTTCATCATATGTGTGTCCTGTTGCTGGTAAAACTTCTGTCTTAACATCACCACATCTTTTACAGATATATGACTTAACACCATCTTTAGTACATGTTGGTTCTGTTGTTATCTTAGCTTCACCATAATCATGTCCAAATGCTTCTATAGTTTTCTCACTAAGAATCGTTTCACATACTGTACATCTTACAACACTCTTACCTGCTTTAGTACATGTAGGCTCTTTTTCTACTTTAGCCTCTCCTGGAGTATGTGCCTTTTTAGCTATCGCCTTTGTTTCTTTATGGTCGCATCTTTCACATTCTGATATTTCTACACCTTCTTCTGTACATGTTGCTTCTTTAGTAACATGGTATGCTCCCATCTTATGGCCTAATGCTTCTATAGCTTCTGTTTTTGTTTCACCACAGTTTGCACATGTGTATGTCTTCACTCCGGCTTTAGTACATGTTGGTTCTGTTGTTACTTTTCCTTCATCCCATGCATGTCCTGTTGCTCCTATAGCTTCTGTCTTTGTATCATGACACTTTGTACATGTGTATGTCTTTACTCCGGCTTCTGTACATGTTGCCTTTTTAGTAACTACTCCGTCATCATATGTGTGTCCTGTTGCTGGAATAACCTCTTCTTCAAGAACTGCTCCACATACTGTACATCTTGTTACCTTCTTACCTGCTTCTGTACATGTTGCTTCCTTTTCTACAGTAGGAGTTCCTGCCACATGTTTATCCGTCTTAGGTATGGACTTTGTTATAAGCTTATGACATATTGTACAATATGCTGTAAGAGTTCCCTCTTCCTTACATGTAGCTTGTTTAGTAACTGTATAATCTGTGTATTTGTGATATTCTTCACTCTTTGGTATCACTTCAGACTTTGTTTCACCACACACACTACAAGCTGATTCTTTCTTTCCATCTTTCTGGCATGTTGGTTCAACTATAGTCTTCCATTCTCCCCAGCTATGCTCTTTTTTAGCTAAAGTTTCTGTCTTAAGTACCTCGCTACATACAGTACACTTTGTAATACGTGTTCCTTCTTCAGTACATGTTGGCTCTTTAGTAACCTCAGGTGTTCCTGCTACATGGCCCTTGTGTTCTATCTTCTGTGTTATTTTGTTATGGCATACAGAACACTCGCGGTATTCTTCTCCATCCTCTGTACATGTAACAGCTTTATCTACAATCCAGTCACCATACTTATGTCCTGTACTCTTAAGAACTGTACTGCTGATTACTTCTTTGCAATCCTTACATGTAACTACTTCCAAACCATCTTCAGTACATGTTGCAGCTGTTTTCACAGTTTCTGTATGTTTATGTTCACATGTTACAGTAACACTACCAGCTGTAACCTCTATTGGAACTGCTTTTTCATCAATATTAGATACATCAGCTGTATCCTGTCCATTTCTGCCTGCAATATTCAACTGTGTTGTTCCTATAGCAGCTTCATCTAATATTTTAAATGTAGCTGTATACACGATACCTGTCTTTGTAATATTTGATTTGCCAGATGCAAAAGCATAACCAATATAATTGATGCTTGTATCATTTATAGCATCATTTTTTATAATAGGCTCATAAAATATAAATTCATCATCTGTATTAGCAGGTTCTTTAACATCAACCAGTTTAAGAACTTTATTGTCGAAAGTGAGACTGAACACTAAACCTGCAATACCTGGATTGGAAGTTAATGACACAGTAACACTAACCTCATCTCCCCTATGACCTGATACTGTGCTTACCTGAAGCACTGCTTTTTCAGCCGCCTGAGCCTTGTCAATATGACCAACTGCAGTTAATACTGTTGATACTGCAATAAGAATGCTCATAAAAACGGCTACCAAGATTTTGGAGTGTTTATTCTTCATCCTTTTTCCTCCTTATTTTTATTTTTGATTTATTTAAATACAATATCACACCAACCACTATAATAACTAAAGCTAAAACAGCAATAATAATTATAACTCCTTTATGATTGCTATGTGACACTGGATTTAACTGATTATCACCTGTACCTGATATACTTTTATCTGTTGTATCTATAGCTGACCTGCTGCTTTTTTCTGTTGTATCAGTTGTCATTGTGCTCTCTTTTTCATTATCTGATGCAGTCTCCATATCATCACGTATAGTATTTCCATCTGTTATAACATGCTTTGGCAATCCATCAGCTCCACCTGTTATTATCATATATGGTGTAACATGCTGCACTGAAGGTTCTTCTATATATTCAGGTAATGTTTCCTGTTGTTTGTCATCATTCTTTACTATAGTATCCTTTTGTGTCAGAATCACAACATCAGTGCCATTTACTGATACTTTTACATCCTGCTCATTAAAATCACTTGCCTGGGCATTCTTAATAGATGCCAGCACAGCATTCTGTGCTGTATCCTTATTGCATTTAAACCTTGCTTTTAATATAACTCCTGTATCTGTTGTTTCAGCAGCTCTTGCATACGAAAAAGCTACGCTATCAGACAACTGGTCATTTACTATGGCATTTTTCATAATATCACCTGTATCAGCACTTATAAGTTCAACCCTGCTGTCATCATAATACAGTTGAAAAACTAATGCTGCTATTCCCGGATTATCCCTTATAACAACCTTTACTTCAAGCTCAGAACTTTTCTTGTTATAATCTGATTCAAGACTAAGAACCAGATTATAATCTGCTGCTGCCACACAATCATAATATGATACGCATGACACAATGCTTATTATTGCAGATATAATGTATGCTGCAATTTTTTTAACACTATCTACATACATAAACATATAAGT
>ERZ837380.906-NODE-906-length-41737-cov-5.683748_pt1 | contig 41737 bp, 39 predicted proteins | sample MGYA00519685_ERZ837380 | MGnify/ENA primary metagenome ERZ837380 (study PRJEB31850, sample SAMEA3708817) | human gut metagenome | biome: human gut; feature: human-associated habitat; material: faeces | place: China | collected 2014 ...
TACGTGGTTTTCGTAACCTTTCCGATTACGTGTTTTTATGTGGTGGAGGCGATGCGTGACTATCTTTTTTTGCGTATTTTCAAGATTTCGGAAGTGCGACACCACGCAGATGCGTGGTTTTTCGCTATCAAGATCTTTAAAAAATTGTTGTAGATGAATTCTTCATGCTCTACTTTGGATCGCTTTTACATAGTATATCGTATGGGGATGTTAAGTAGCACAGCATTTTTCAAATCAGATTAAAAACTCTTTTTTAAGGTAAACAACGTTATACCATCGACATTCTCGTTCTGTAGTTCGTAGACTTCATCTATGTTTAAAAGCAATCCAGTAGGATTTCTTCCGATAATGATATACTGATTGTTTCCATCAAGAGCAATGTAACTCCGCATTGCATCATCTAAGAGGATATCAGCGTCGTCAATGATAATCAGCTTTCCTTTGGAGCGTTTTATAGAACTCTTATATGATTTATTCCAATCCAGATAATTGAAGCACTTTATACGTTTATCTTCTGCAGATAGTTCCTTCAAAAAAGAAAACATGGTTGACCTTCCGGTCCCAGAATCGCCGCCTAAAAAAGTGATGTTGTTTTCGAGATGAAGATCTACTTGAAAAGATGTATGCCTTGTTTGTATTCGGTTTAGACCCACCGAAAAAAAGTCTGTAAAAACGCAGTCAACTATGGTAAAATATAAATAACACAGGATGCTGATTTTTTATGGCAAGAAGAAAAAGAGAACCAATGAGCGAGGGAAAGAAGAATATCATCGCAGAACTGATCGAGGAATATGATATCAGGACAGCAAAAGATATTGAGGATGCTCTCAGAGATCTGATGGGTGGCACGATACAGGAAATGCTTGAGGCAGAGCTGGATGAACACTTAGGGTATCGTTCATATGAACGCTCGGACAGCTCCAATTACCGCAACGGAAAGAAAACAAAGAAGATACGTGGAAATTTAGGCGAAACTGAGATCGAAGTGCCGCAGGATCGAGACGGAACATTTGAGCCAAAGGTGGTGAAAAAGCGTCAAAAGGACATCTCCGGCATTGAGCAGAAGATAATCTCTCTGTACGCAAAGGGTATGACAACTCGTCAGATAAGCGATACCATCGAGGAGATCTACGGCTTTGAAGTCAGCGACGGAATGGTATCTGACATCACAGACAGGCTTCTTCCGCAGATAGAAGATTGGCAGAATCGTCCGCTTGATGAGGTGTATCCGATCGTTTTCATCGATGCAGTACACTTTTCAGTGCGTGATAACGGGCAGATCAGGAATCTGGCTGCATATGTGATTCTCGCAGTAAGTCTGACAGGTCACAAGGAAGTTTTATCCATACATATCGGAGAAAACAAAAGTGCAAAATATTGGCTTGGAGTCCTGAATGAGCTGAAAAATCGCGGTGTAAAGGATGTCCTCGTGATATGTGCTGATGGTCTTTCGGGTATGAAAGAAGCCGTAAATACGGCATTTCCACAGACAGAATTACAACGTTGTATCGTTCATCAAGTAAGAAACACGCTGAAATATGTTGGTGCAAAAAACAAGAAAGAGTTTGCCAACGATTTGAAAACCATTTATCACGCACCGTCTGAGGACGCTGCACTTAAGCAGCTTGAACATGTCACAGAAAAGTGGGAGAAAGATTATCCAAACGCCATGAAGAGCTGGTACAAAAACTGGGATGTGATCTCACCGATCTTCAAATTTTCCGCTGATGTGAGAAAGGTCATTTACACTACCAATGCGATCGAGAGCCTTAACAGCGGCTATCGTCGTCTGAACAAACAGAGAAGCGTGTTTCCCAGCGATACGGCCCTTTTAAAGGCTTTGTATCTGGCAACCCACGAGATTACAAAGAAGTGGACGATGCCGCTGAGAAACTGGGGCAGAGTTCTTGGCGAGCTGGAGATCATGTACCCCGACAGACTGAGCTGATCCGGCACGGTCAGTCTGCTTCCATTCCGCTACGCTCCATTTCAGCAGACTGACTGTTGAAGAAACTTGACAAATTACGGTATTTATTGTATACTGTAAAAAAATTGAGCGGCTGTTTTTCAAACCGCTCGCAATATCGTTTTTTATCACTGTTGTTGAATTTACAGAGATTTTTTCGCAGAGCCGCCAGAAAATCTCTGACGGTCTAATTCAGTGTGCCTTTGCGATGGAAAATGAAACATTTCTCTAACCACTCAGCATTTTGCTGGGTGGTTTTGTTTGTAGGTGGAAATTATGCGGTGTTGCCTAAAATTTATATGATATAGGTATATAGGAGAACTAAATCATACGCTCCTTTCTGAATTTATAGTATAAATATGTTAATTGTGTCTATTCTTAAAAATTACAGTCCAGCTGGAACATTATCATTTCATCCCATGATTTATCTTCACGTTCCTCAACCATGGAAATGAAAATCTTACCGTCATTCGTCTGATAAAGACCGCTTATCCAAGGATAATTTGTGCCGAAAAGTTCACCATCTTCTGCATCTCCGATGTAGTTTCCGTCATTATCCCAAAGTGATATACATCTCATATTACCATCTATAGCTAATATTCCGTTATCTGTCTGAACAGCACCATTAACTGAACCTAAAGTACCATTATCTTCACCAGCAAGAGTTCTTATATATTTTCCATTATGATCGAATACAAAAATTTTATGTCCGCTTTCATCTGTTGCACTTCCGCTTATAAGAATGTAGTCTTTCGTTATAAAAAGATCGTTAACAAGGGAAACGTATTCCGTACCTATTGGAAGATTTTCTCTTTCTACAGTTCCATCATCTTTTAATGTGACTTTATTTATCTCCTCAGGCTGCACAAAATATTCAACTCCAAAGCTGCCATCACGACTTATCGCAAATTTGTCTTCTATTTTTGGTGCATCAGCACTTTTTCCGTCGCGGTAAACGAGTAAAGGCTCCATAAATCCCGAAATATACACGTTACCGTTTTCATCAGCCGACATAAAACCGTAATCTCCTTCTAATTCTACATTTTCTTTTAATTCAGCTTCCGAACCGTTAAGTTTTAATATATAGAGATGCTGGTCACTCAAAGCATACATTGTATCGCCTGCAATTACAACTCTGTTGTCAAAAATGTCATTTGGCAAGATACTTTCAGATGCGACAATCTGATTTGCAGTAAGTTTATAACTGCCTACATTTACCGTACCTGATTTTGTGATAAGCGGCTCGCCGTCCCACGGATAAGGAGCATCAGTTTCAGTTCCGTCAGGAATCGTAAATTCAATGGTATTCAACACACTCCGAATATCATCACTGTCTGCATCACCTGTTATGGTAATTGTTACAGAATTTTGTGACCCTTCATAACGTGTCATATAAACTGTAGATTTTTCGCCCCAATATTCATGATTGGCTTTTACAAAATCCACACCGCCCAAAGTTACTGTATCAACATTGCCCTCAGCATAGTCTTCAAGTTTGATACCATATGAAATAATGTTCTTACGATATGACATAGCATCTTCACTGTTAACATAAATTTCAATACTTCTCTCTTCTTCACCATCACTGTTCAGGGCTTTAAATGTATTTTCTGTATAACTATCAGATTCATATGCATTTTCCGTATCTTCTTCCAGTGTGTCGGGGATATTTGCTTTCCAGTATTTTTTCACAACATTGTAATCTGCATCATTTTTTGTTTCTGATATTTCTTCGGACGATTCTCCTTCCGAGTTCTTTGTTTCATCGTCCGCCGCTTCTGACGAATAAGAAGTGTTCTCTTTATCACTGTTATCTTTCTTGTTTCCACAGGCAATTGCTGTCAGGCATAAGTTCAGGCACATTATGGCAATAATAATTTTTTTCGCTTTCATACTAATCTCCTCCATTTCAACATTTATTAGCCTAATTTTGCAAATTTTTCTGTATAATCAACTATACAGATTACGTACATCTGATTATCAAGTACATTTTATCATCTATATCATCATCTGTAACTACCACATTCGGAGTTTTAAAAGTTATTTTCATAAAATATAAAAAAATCACCCGTTCAATCAAAACAGGTGAGTAAAAATATGTGTGCAATAGAATTTTTTCTGTATAAATATATACAGGAAACCTATGCGGACAAGTTACGATTTATCTTTCAGCATTGTAACAATAAGCTTGCTGTCAATAGCAGTTGCAATCAGTTCCTCCTTATTTTTAAAGCCGCCTTTTTTTATCATCTCACGGATATGGTATCGTACCCCATCACTTGAAATTCCAAATTTCAATCCGATTTCTGCATAGGTCATACCACGAATGTAACAGCGAAGGATTTCGAGCTGTGCAGGAGATATTTCATCAGAAAGCATATTTTCCATTTCTATTACCGGAGAACTGTCCGGAAAAACCCTTTCGCCTGACAGTGTTCTCCCAATGACTTCCAGAAGTTCCTTACTGCTGTGGTCCTTGTACCAGAGACTGTCAGCACAGCCTGCTTTTGCCTTTGCAAGAATATCAGGATCTATAAGAGATGTAATGATAACAACTTTCGTTTTTGGAGATTTTTCTTTAATACGCCTTCCGGCAGCCAGTCCCGAATGCCTGTGGAGTGTCAATACATCCATTAAAACCAGGTCAATGCCTTTGTAACACAGTTTTTCAGCTTCAAATGCATCGGAAACTACGTCAGCCAAATGAAATCTTTCATCATCAGCAATAAGATTGGAAAAATGTTGTTGTATGTACTTGTTATCCTCCACAATAATCGTATTTATCATAATTCATAAAGTTCCTTTCCCGGAATATTCAGAATCAATGCAAAAGCAGGAATATGTGAAATATACATCTCTCCACCTGATGATTCAACGCTTCTGCGAAGTGAGGAAAGTCCACTTCCTTCCTTTGGTTTCTCTTTAGGCACTTCTCCGTTATTTGTAATCACAACTCTTATAATACCGGACATCTCATGAATACTCACATCTACCCGATTGCCTTTGGCATGGCGAATACAATTAGTAACACACTCTCTCACTGCGACAGCAATAAGATTTTCTGTCTGCATATCAGAAGGAATATTCCCATCAAGTGTGACTTTTACTCTCATTTCCAAAGCATTTTGCTGTACTTCTTCAAATGTATTTCTGAACACAGAACGATTGCTTGAAAGATAGCTTACCGCCTCTTTTAAAGTTTTCAGCTTTGTTTCTACACTCCCCGAAGAACTGCTTATGATATCCTGTATGGTAATCAGGCTGCGTCCAAGCATATCATGTATATAAACTTTCAGGTCAAGGCTTTCCCTTTCACGGACAGTGTCTTCCATACACTCATACATCTTATTCAGCTTTTCATTTGCTTTTTTGAGTTTCTGATTTTCACATTCCAGACTAACATTTTCATTATACACAAAAGTCACATCCTGTGCCGAAAGCTGAGTATAGCCTTTGATTTCCGAGGTTGTCATTGTATGCTTATGAAACTCAAAAATTCTTCCATCGGGAAACTGAAAAAGATTTTTGCTGCCGTTTATGATTTTTATCCCGCTTGTTTCAGGAGGATTCATCAAAGCAGATTCCATTTCATTCAGCATCTGAGGGTGACTGCCAAGCAGTGTGATTCCGATATCACTCATTTTGCAGTTGCATAAAATAATACGCCCGAATGGATCTGCAAAGCAAAGTCCCACAGGCAGATCATCTATTGCCTGTTTTATAGAAAAAGGTGAAAGCTGTTTTTTGCTCTGTCTGCTCTCACTGAATATTCCAAATACCGATCTTATCAGTGCAATCAGTACTATTAAAATAATCACAATAACAGGCAGCTTAATTTTAACTGATTCATTATGATTGCACTGAACCAGACAAGTTAGCAAAGCAAGATAAATCAGAATAATAATGGATTCCAGTAGAATATGTATTACTTTGCGTCGATAGAACATTTTATATACAAACAAGGCGATACTGCACAAAGCAGATAAAAATACAAACAATATCAAAGCTGTCTGTTCAGTGTGAGAAAGTGCACAGAAGAAAGTCATGTTTCACCATCTCCTTCCAGTTCAAGAACAAGTACCCATTCATCTTCATAAGTAATTTTCACATTCGGATAGGATTCCTGCACGGTTTTAATCTCATCGCCGCAATCAGCAGCAACTCTTATACGTAGCTTGTTATTGATTACGCCGATACTCACCATAACTGAACGCAGGCTTTCCATTACCTGTTCAATTGAATCTTCAAAAAAATCATATGCCCTCGTTGCCGTTTTTCCGGAAAGATATTTTCTTTCTGTATCAATATACATATTGCTTGTAACATTCATAAGCTTTAAAGCATTGACAGATTCACGAAAAGCACAGATGAGTTCTTCTTCCGATATCTTATGTTCAGCATATTCAGACAATGCCAGATGCTTGCGTCGTTTCACAAAACTGCTTAGTACAGCAATTTCAGCAAGAATAATATTGGAATTATAGGTATCCCTTCCGGTTTTTTCATATTTCTTTACCAATAATGAGATTTTGTCAATTTGCTTTTGCGTCGCTTTTACGAGAATGTCATACATACGATTTTGTTCTTCAATTATCTGCCATTTGTTTTTGTACTCATATTCCAGTTTCAGAAGTGTATTGCGTTCTTTTAATTCTTCCTGTAATTCTTTCAGTTTACGGCGTAAAAACAGCAATTCTGAAATATCTTCTGTCCAGATAACGTGTCCTCCGGTAATTGACATATTATGGAGCTGCTTTCCTTCTGACAGCATAACGGACTCATTTAGAGCTTTTTTCATCTGCTCTTTTGTAATCTGTTCAGAATCATCAGATGCATAACGTACTTCATAATTATTATCAGTAATTTTGGCATTTATATTTGTCAGGGCATTGAACATCTCATCATATTGTGAATTGGCTGGTATCAGTCTGCACCTGATAAAACTTTCCAGTACAGCTATATATAAAAGCGAACAGGCTATGCTCATGTCTCCGGCAACCAATCTCAATGCAGGTATTTCAAGTACATAGATAACTTCATATATCAGCATGATTCCTATTGGTATCAATGGAGGAATAATAAATCTGTTTTTTTCAGGAATACGGCATTTTATAAATAATGTCACCAGCATGATCAGCGTACAGAAAATTTCCCAGCACACCGTAAGCCAGTAAAACAAGCCATATTCATATTGATCATCTGTCCAGACAGCAGAACTTTCAGGAAAGCAGAATACCATCTGATGCATATCATTGGTCATAACCAAAATAAAAAACAGGATAGTTGGAACAAAAAAAGCATATGCCCATCTCGGCAATTTATATCCTACTGGTTTTCCAACCAAAAATGCAATAAAAAGTCCAAAAAGCGGAATGAAAAGAAGAGGAGCATAGTACAGGTACCAGATATAACGGTTGATAACTGCATCTGTGATAATGAAGTATTTCAAAGTTTTAAGAATAATCCAGAATATCATCAGAGAAGAGATGCATATCAGATATTTTTTTGTTTGCTGCTGGATAATTCTGCGTTGGACTGAAACACCCCACATAGAAAACAATATTATGTGTATCATACTGCGGATAAACTTAGTGATAGTAATATCAACATTCATCAATCCTAATAGGCGGAATATGTATGCAACCACTAAAGTTAGGAGTACCGCAATCAGTAAATATTTTTCTTTTTTCATATTTTTCATTATTTTATATTACTTTAAAATTGTATATGTTCACTTTGTTTTAGAACAACTGCCTGATTGACTTTGTTGCACTTGACTGAATATTATATCTTTATTTTATTATAGCATTCTTGCATACAAAAGTCAAATAATATTATTAAGTATATTGGTAACTATTCAGTTCCCCGTAAAAGCATAGAAAATCCACAATGTTGAAAGCTCAGAAAGCCAAAAATAAAAATCGTCCATTTGTCAATTTACAAGAAGTGCATAAGTATGCTATACTAATAAAAAGTAACCGCAAACCACACCCTAACGTTGACGAGGCTCTAAAAAAGTGGTAAAATAGTTCCAAAGGGTTCAACCCGAAAGGAGCTGAGAATATGCCAACGATCAGAGAAGTGAAAACCGAGCTTCGTCACAGGAAGTGGGCAGAGCAGATACAGGAATGCCAAAGCAGATCGTACCGCTGAGTGTTTCTCAAAGTGTCACCTGCACTACAGCCACGGTGAAAACAAAATGTATTGCAAGTGGTGCTGAACCTGAGAAGGCAGAACCGGCTGTTTCACAAAAGATGATCGTCTACAAAGACGGGATCGAGGTCGAAATGCCGACAGATATCTCCGAGGGGCTTCTCCTTACGCTGCTGAGAGGTCTGAAAGACTTAAGGCAACACCGCACAATTGCCAAACGAACAAAAATATGAAGGCGTTTTGAAATCGATTCGCTTCGCTGTAAATTCCCTGACAACTCCGTCCAGCAGACCGAAACCGCAGTCCAGACTGAAAACAACGCTTTCCCGATACACTGTAATGCTTTTGATATAATTTCTGATGAATGTACGAAACCGAAAGGGTTCTTCCTGTAGTGCGAAAAAGGAGTCGATCAAGCCACAGAAGTCTGCATACTCGACAGCTTCTAATTCCTGCAAATTATCCCGACTGCTTTCTAAAGCAATTCTCTGGGATTCCAGTGTATTGATCTGCTCATAGATCTCAATCGTTTTCTCCTTACTGCTCTGCATCTGAATGTATTCCAGATTGAGTTTGTCCGGCTGTTCGTCCAGTGCTTTTCTCCATGCAGGAAGTTTTCGGTTATGCCTGCTGATGCACTGATTCAGATGCCGGATCTGCTTCTTTATCGATGCTTCGCAAAACAGCTCCCGCTCCAAAAGTGCTATCACGTAGTGATCCAGTTTTTTACTGTCTATCTCTTTGAAGTTACAGCAGTCGCTTCTGTGTGCTGTACAGCAGTAGGTATGCCGAATCGTATCTATTGCGGCTGAAACGATTTAGTTTATGCACTAAAACGATGTCAAACAATCCTTTTTCGCTGTCTGTGATCATACGCTGAAAGCTTGGTCTGCGGTCATTGGTGGCTGAGTATGCTTCATCTATATAAGTCTCTACGATTTTCCACTTGTTATGATCACAGAATTCCTTCATTGCTCTGATCTGTGCATCGATGGACTCGGTTCTCTGATGATCCGAGGAAAATCTGGCGTAGAGAGCAACTCGTTTGATCTCAATCATATTCATTCTCCTTCTGCTGCAGCATTGTTATTTTATCACGTTTCCTACGAAAATGCTACTATTTTTGGAGATTTGAGAAGAAAATCTTCGCTTCTCACAAATCGATGTGGGAGCTAAGGTAAAAACCTACAGCTTTTACAAACCAAACTTGTTTCCGATGAAAAATTGACAGTCCCGAACGTCACCACTATCTGATTTTGCATATTTTTAGAGCAACGTCAAGCATCTGCATTGATCTTTTCCAGCAGAAGAAAAACACCCTCTATGACTCCATTTTACCGAAACTTTATCAGAATCGATTGGCTGCCATAAAAGGTGTTGTTTTTGCTTTTTCTCGTTTTTCTTACATTTCCATAACTATTATATTTGTATTATTTTATATATGATATAAGATAATATTAAAATAGATAAATATATAGATGATTGCCCTCTTTTGAGGGCTGTCAGCAGAGGAGCGTTAGCGAGTGTATGCTGGCATTGCTCGATGCAATCGGGCGGCACGGCAGTGCGTAGTAAATAAATCTATTGATATAATTTTAAGTAGTCGATAGTGAGTCTAACCAAGCTTCAAAGCGCTTTCGATTATATTCATACCATTGACTTGTTACATAGAAATGCTGCCCATTAAAGAAAAATGGTTTCTTCCAGTATCTACTTCTACCGTGCTTGTCTATAGTTTTTTCCATACTATCAGTGAAAAATGCATAAGTGATACCAAAAACAATATTCGACTTTTTATCATCAAGTAATACTGACAGCATTTCATCCGAAAATCTATAATTTTTAGCTTCAAGGTCTCTAAGTGTTCTTTGATCCTGTATAATAAAACTTGACACACAAGCCACCAGGGAATAAAATAGAAAAAAGGAAAAACGGAGGATACGAAGATGTCGAAGAAGAGAGAATACGACGGGGAATATAAAGTGCAGGCGGTCAAGTTAGCCAAAACCTTGGATCAGCAAAAGCAGCAGCAGAGGAGCTGCAAATTCCTGTCAACACGCTGTATGGCTGGATACAAAAAGTAAAAACAGCCGAGCTGGACATCGGCTGCGGCGAACGCAGCCCGGAAGAAGCATTGAGCATTGCCAAAGAGAATCAGCAGCTGAAAAAGCGGATCAAGGCGTTGGAAAAAGAAAATCGTCGTCTGAGTGAAATGAATGAATTTCTGGAGGATGCAGCGGCTTTTTTCGCTGCATGCCGTCGGAAGTCCGGAAAGAGCAGCGGTTGAAATATATTGCATGCCGAACCGATGACGGCAAAAACGCCGGAAAAATCCGCTTTTACTGCAAAGCTCTGGAGGTCAGCAGACAGGCTTTCTATGATTATCTGAAACGCAAAAAGAAGCCATGGAAGTATCAGCCGCTGGCAGATGCAATGTTGAAGATCCATGCCGCGGACGAAGAAAAGCAGATTATGGAAGAATCCGCATGTTTCAGGCACTTCAATATCAAAAAGAAATCGGCGAGCTTGGGGAGGTCACCATTCCCAGTGAGGGAACAGTTCGCAAAATTATGGAGCAGATACATCTGATCCATAAACCGAAGCGGAAACCCAATGGAATCACCAAAGCCGACCGGGAAGCACGCAAATCTGATGATCTTCTGAAACGTGATTTCACAGCAGATGTACCATTGCAAAAGTGCGTGACAGATATTACAGAAATTCCGGCAAAAGACGGAAAACTGTATGTTTCAGCGATTTTTGACTGCTATGACTTGTTGCCAGTGGGTCGGGCGATGGCAGATCATATGCGTGCCGAACTGTGCTGTGAAACACTGAAAAATGCGAGCTTGCGGTATCCGGAGATTCGAGGTGCCATTGTGCATTCCGACCGCGGCAACCAGTATACCAGTGCTGCATATCGGGCAGTCGTTCAAAAATATGGCATTGTGCAGAGTATGAACCGTGCGGGAGGAAGATGCCATGATAATGCGAGATGTGAAAGCATCTGGGCAAGGATGAAAGAGGAATTGTTTTATTATCGGGGCAGAAAGACAGAACATTACAAAATGGAAGAGCTGAAATTCATGGTCTGGCGGTATTTCATGAGTTACTGGAGCAACCGCAGGATCTGCTCGTCCATTGGCGGGCTTCCTCCTGCTGTAAAGAGGCAAAGATTCTACGCAGCGGTTGCCGTCGCACGTTTCGCTTCATAATCCTTGTTGGAAATGTGTCAAGTGTTATTGACAATTTCATTTTGATACAATGCACCCGTATCAAAGTAAGCGTTTTCTTGTTATAGTAACCGTTTTACAGCCTGTCCATAATATCCAGCAGATGCTGATAACTGTTTACTTCGTGGTAAACGACATCAGCGGAAGAAAGATTGCTGAATAATTTTTTAGCACAAGCAATTTTTGCCTGCTCAATAGGCTTTAGATTCAATGTTTCCATTGTACCTTTGGTTTCAGCAATAAAGAAGATGTGTTTAACCACTCCTTTATTGAAGGCAATCGCCCAGTCAGGAGAGTAGTTGCCAACAGGGGTTGGAATAGAGAATCCTTTGGGCAGCTTGGCGTAGACACAAACCTCATCTGCTAAATCCATGCTCTCAGCAAATTTTCGCTCAATGCTTTGTCCATCTTTCGCATATCCATCTGCAAAAACATAATCCTGCACATTTTTCTTTGCACGATATGCCTTGGAAAAATCAGTGCTTTTTTCAGATGTAAAGATTGAACTATCATATGTTCCATCTGTCTGATTGTAAGTGATTTGCTCTACGATCATGGTAGCTTTCTGCTCATTAATCAACCGGATAGCTTTTGTGATAAATTCTTCTGGATTGTTTTTAAACATGGCAAAGGTATATGGCTTGATACCTGCCAGAATCTTTGCGGCAGAACGACGCGTCAATTTAGCACCTTCTGCAATTTTGCCGACGAGATCATATTTTACGGCACTACCTTCTGCACGTTCCAAAGTATGGGTTTTACTTTTTTCTGCTACGAAGCCAGCTCCGTTTTTCAGTGCATCATAATTCATAGCATCCTGTTGCTGACCCGTGGTGACAGTATACTGTAGCTTTGCTACGAACATTTTATCGTCAATATGTGCAATTGCCTTTCGAATCAATTCATCGCTGTCGAACTCTACGGTATAAGCAGTCGTACCCAACTTAGGGAACCGTTTTTCACATAAAATCGATGATGCCGACACCCCAAAAGAATACAGAAATCTGATTATCTCGTAGTTCAAACGAGATTTTTTTGTTTTCTGCACTGACCTGACCAACTTCAATCTTTTCAATAAAGTCTGTCAGAACTTCGGGAGTGAGTTCCCATACGGCATCATACTTTCTGATTGCTGCATAAAGAAGCTGAATTTTTTCATTTGCTTCATTTTCACGGCTCAGCTTTGTAATGAGGTCAATTATCAGCTTGTTGAGCTGTTCTTTTTCCTCATCATACGTTTTCTTCAGACTCGCAAATAACGAGCCATCAATTTCACCTCTGACCTTTGCTTCAAATAAGCCCTGAATATACTTGTCGATCTCCGTCGTGCGAGCCTGAGCCTTGTCCAGTTCTTCTTGTATTACTGCTTTGCTTCCGTCAGACTGTTCCTCCAACGCTTTGCTGATGTTCTGTCTGAACTCGGCAGGATTGCTTTTGGCAAAGGCAAGAACATTCTGTATTTTCGCTAACACCTCAGCTTGCAAATACATTTCAGGTACTCCATGGAAGCAGCAGCCTTTACTTTTGCGGTAAGTGGAACACTCATAAGCTGAGAGTGTTCTCCCGCCTTTCAAATAGCATTGCCTGCCGTGCATTCTGCTATGACAATCCATGCAATAAAGGTAATCTGCAAAGAGATAACTGTGTACATTTCTTGTGTGTCTGATCTCCTTTGAGATCTTGTCCTGCACTTTCTGAAATGTTTCCTTGTCAATGATTGCAGGGTGCGTATTCGGGAATATCTTCAACTTGTCATCGCTGTTGTGAATGACTTTCTTATTCTTGTATGACGTGATCTCTGTGCGGAAATTAACCGTATCACCGATATATTCACGATGCTGCAGAATATTCCTTACCACAGATGCATTCCATACACACAGATCGTCAGCTTCCACCTTGATACCTTTTGCCATTCGTCTGTGATATGTCGGTCTTGGTATACCCTCAGCTTTGAGAATACGAGCAATCTGATACATACCAAAGGATTGATTCAGATACAGGTCAAAGATCCTGCGAACCACATTAGCCGCAGATTCATCGATCAGCCATGTCTGCTTATCCTCCGGTGTATTGTAATACCCATAAGGAAGCTTTGATGCAATAGACTGACCGCTGTTTCCTTTCTGACGTATCATGGCACGAACCTTTTTGGAAATATCACGGCTGTACCATTCGTTCATCAGGTTATGGATCGGCAGCAGGTCGTTCATTCCCTTGGCAGAATCCACGTTATCACTGATTGCAATGAAACGAACGTTATGCTTTGGAAATTCGATTTCTACATACTGACCGACCATGAGATAGTTTCTGCCCAGACGGCTCATATCTTTGACGATCACAGTGGAAACAAGTCCTTTATGAATGTCACCGAGCATACGCTGAAAATCGGGGCGATTGAAATTTGTGCCTGTATATCCGTCATCTGCGTAGTAAGAAAGATTGGTAAAGCCGTTAGATTCGGCATAGCTTCTGAGGAGCGACTTCTGATGTTCAATGCTGCCACTTTCTGCGTCAATTCCGTCATCATAAGAAAATCTGACATATAAAGCAGTGATTTTTCCTGTCTGCATAAGTATTTTCCTCCTATACCGACAGGCTTAAAATTGCTGTTTTCATTATATCACAGAAAGAATCTGAGGGCAACGATAAACCTCAAATTGTCGCCTGATTGTCGCCCAATCGTCGCTGTTTGTAACTCAATTGCAGCAATCAGATAAAATGCGTTCTCCATATTCAGTTTTCAAGATACCTCTGTCCAGTTCTTCATAAGCAATAATCCGCAGGAAGCGAAGATAGCGCTTGATTTTTCTTGACATTGCCTGTCTTGAAATTCCATTCGCTTTTGCAAATGATGAAACGGAACGATAAGTGCCAAAATAGAAATTCGTTAAAAGAGCATATCCCTTTGGTTCTGATACCTTCATTCTTGCAAGAGCATTCCATAAAGCAAGCTGTTGTATGTCAGGCTCTGTTTCTGAAATCAGAAGATTATCGTAATACGGAACCGTGTGATAATGCTCACGGGTGTTGATATACCGCTGGTGACGAATCATCTTTGCAAGTTCCGGGTCAGTTCCTATGGGGATAAAATAATCAGGATTCTGTCTGTACATCGCATTCCTCCGTTTGTAACAGACAGGCTTTTCTTTGACGACTATATTCTATCACAAGTGAAAACCTTTTTCAAGAGAGCTGATTTTTGCGGTTCCCCAATGAGAAACAAACCATAGGATAACTTGATTTCAGGGAAACGAAAAGGCTGCTGACAAAGGATTGCGCCCATATAGAAGTTTTATCACAGCTACTATAAGCAAGACCTTTACAGCAAGCTATAACAACAAAAGGACAGATACTTCCACAAGAGAAGCATCTGTCCTTTTTACGTCATATCAGAACTCCACAACCTGATTAATTTCCGCCATAAGCTCCTCGGTGAGCCTGAGATCTGCGATAATTTTCTTGTAATGCTCGATGTCCTCAGCAGAGAGAGCAGTCTTCTTGCGGTCTTTGAGCCACTTCTGCAACGGCTGATAGCCGCCTATGTACTGTTCCCACTGTGCCTGCGGTACGTTGTCGAAATACTGTGTCTTGCTGATGTACACCCTGCCGTTCTTGTATTCGGGTTTGACGACCTCGTTTGTACCGTCACCGATGAAGCTGTAAGCTGTGGTGTCAAATTTGGTCTGCATCAGGTGACATTCTCTCAGCTTGCCGCCGATCTCGACCAGTTTCCAGAAGGTTTCCTGATCTGTCGGGTATGGTACACGGGGAAAGTCGATTTTCAGGAATTCCTTGTATTTTTCACGGTAATTTGGAGAATAGAGTACAGCATAGATATAATCAAGCAAATCAATCGGAGCAAAACTATCTGATTTTCCCCCATCGCTGTTTGGGGCAAATGGGAGCTTTAAAGAATTTGAAATTGCCTTCACAATTTCTTCTTTTAAGTTTGGCTCACGAACAGCTTTACCAAAATCTTGCTTATATAAGAAAAGCGGTGATAAGTTATCAATAGTTACGGTATCAGTACGAATATATCCATTTGATATAGGATTTTCAGACAGGAAATAGTAAGAGACTGGTTTGTTTTGTGATTGCTTACGAACAGTAACAAATCCTATGTTACTCATCAGCATATGCTTCATTGTTTCAGTTCGAGAACGCTCAATAATGGCTGTATCATTATAATACAATCGTTTGTCAAACACTCGATATGCAATTGGCGATACAATTGTTTCGTCAAAAGGAACTCCGTATTCCTTAGTAACATTTGATTGTAAATCAAGCATATTATTAGCTATTAGTACTTTGTCATTAGAAGTGACAACACCTGCTGAGTTTATAATAAACAGTTCACTCGTTGAAAAGCTGTTATTAGAATATGTATCATTAACACTTGGTTCAGTCGATAATATAGGCATAAAAAAGTAATTCGGTTCAGAAAGGCTTACATTTTTTGTTATTACTGATAACTCATTTGTGTTTAGCCAGTTATATTTTTCTTCTCTCGTACCCGATATATCAATATACTTGACCTCGCACTTCGATGTGCTATGATTATTGGTTGTTATCAAGATTGAAATAGCTACGCCCTGCTGAATATCGAAAACATTTTCATCATTCTTTTCTGCTTCTTTAGAATTACCGTGCAGATTTACAATATAGATTTTATCAAATAGTGTAGATAGAAGCCATCGCATTCCCCTAAACGTCGAGTTTTCCATATACTTATTTGGTGTGATAAATGCTAAAATACCTGCATTACTTTTTTCTATAAATGTTTGTGCATATCGAATAAACTTAACATAATCATCATTCAGCCACTTCGGATTACGCTCCTGCAATTTTATTCTTCCGCCTGGCTCTTTCTTGTAATCCTTCATTAAATCCATGATCCACTTACCCTTATTGGCACTTTCACCGGAGTAGGGTGGATTACCAATAATCACATTAATGCCATTATTCTTCTTCGCCTGATTCGCTTCAATAGATTCAAACGCAAGCGGATCGTTGTCAAACAGCGTCATCTGAAAATCGTCCTTGCCTGCTTCTTCTAACGAATTGGTCAGGAACACATTCAGACGGTGGTCACCGCCGAAATCATAGCCCGTATCTTTCAGCACCATAGCGAGCTTCATGTGAGCTACGGCATAGGGAGCCATCATCAGTTCAAAGCCATTCAGACGGGGCAGCAGGTGCTTCGGGACATACTCATTCCATGCCTTTTTGATCTGCGCTTCACTCTCACCGCTATGCTTTGATCTGAAATTATCATATATTTGCAGAATGGTCTGACGCAGGAATGTTCCCGTTCCTGTTGCAGGATCGAGTATCTGAACAGCAGGCACTTCCTTTGTGTCCTCGGTCATGCCCTGACCTCTGATCTTTTCACGCATATACTTCACAGTCTTGGTTTCTTCCGATGCCAGACCGTCGACAAGCCCGAACTCCGTTTTCAGAATACTGTCAACCGCCCTGACAATGAAATTGACAACAGGCTGTGGCGTATAGTAAACACCCCTCTGCACCTTCTGTGCTTTGTCGTATGCGGTAAGGAATTCCTCGTAGAAATGGATAACAGGGTCTTCACGACCGCCGCCTGTCTGACGGTTGAAGTCGGCAAGTATCAGGTCGGTATTCGTGTGCGTGAGTATCTCCACAACATTCGCAACTTCCAGTTCGTCAAAGGTCAGGCGACGCTCAGAGCTTTCGCCCAGACATTCCTCCATGAGCCTTTTTAGGAAAGGGTTCGTGTTCGGAATGCAGGCGATCGCTTCTTTCACATTGAAGCTATCCTGCGTCTTATCCATGCATCTTGCCGAGAATAAACCGTAAACAACGGTCTGAGCGTACATATCCGCAAACTGCTGCTTGGTCATATCATGGATAAGATTGTCCTTGAAATCCTTGAACAGCTTATGCACATATCCGTCATGCGTTTCGACAGCATATATGTCAAGTATACGGTCACGGATAGCCTGAGCCTCTGCCGCCAGCTTGACAGTAAGCGAAGCAGAGTTCCTTATGACCTGATGATATGCTGTCACAAACGCCGATGACCACTGTTCATACCATGCCTGCGTGTCTGTAACATCTTTCACCCATGATAAATGACTAATACGATCCTCAAATGTGCGTATCTGCGTGAAATCTTCAACAGCAGGCGCACATGAAATCATTTTTATCTGCGGAAGTCCTGCGTCCTTATCCTCAAAATGTGCGATACCAATGGTGCGGTTATTATCCGTCCCCCAGAAACAAAGGAACAGAAGGTCTTTCTGCGACCATACAGCGTGTTCAGCGGCATTTCTTCTCTTTGGGATAAGTCCTGACAGTATCTTTCGGAGTGCAGATACTTCAAACTTATTGCTGTCGAACTCTACGCAGAAGATACCCCATTTCTGCTCATCGCAGAGCGGCTGTAACTGCCGTAATGATGAAATCTTAGCAAATGCTTCTTCTTTCAGTCCGATGTCCGATGCATCGAAATCGTATGTAATATCGTCGATCTCATCAAAATCATCAAGGTCGATGTTCCAGTTCAGTTCCTCAGTGAAGTATATGATAAGATCATCTACGCTCTTTATATTTCTGATATCCATATCTGTTACCCCTTATATCATCTGAAGCCATGTAACCAACTTGGCTTTTTTGCCCATAGGCGCTTGTATTGCTTTCAGATAATTCTTCTTGATATAGTTTTCAATTACTTTGCGTACCTCGGAGAACTGCTCCTCATTAGCGTTAAAGGCTCTGCTCTCGTCACGCTCGCACTTAACGGCAGTCCATATCTCATGCAGATCTTCCGTGACCTGATTAGTTTCCGGATCAGCCACATACCATCGGTAAATACCATCGCCGTCCGACCATGAGCCGTCAGCTCTCTTGGTAGGCAGTTCATAGCAGAAGAAGTACCCCTTTCGTGTTGAAGCCATTTTACCGCTGTACATTTTCCTCGGCAATTCCTTGACCTGTTCAAGATAGTCGGGATTATCTGCTAAGAGCTGCTGATATGCAAGGGCGATTTCTTCCTCTGCGGAAGTACTGCCCTCATAATGTGAATTGAACTCTTTCAATGCTTCGTAATCGTCATTGGGAGTAAGGAGCATTTTACCCTCTATTCCAAATGTCTTTGAAATACGGAGCGTTTTCTTTGATACGGTCTTGTACAGTGACAAAAGATCTTCCAATTCCTTTGGCGGCAGGAAGTTCCAATAATACGCATAATCACGATCTGCTTTCAGTTCTGGGTGATCTGCAAGCAGATGTACCTCGGTATCTGCATCACGACGGCGGTCGATACGACCTATCCTTTGCATAAGGCGGACAGGGTTCCAATGCAATTCATAGTTTATAAGGCACGATGCGTCCTGCAAGTTCAAGCCCTCTGCAAGTACATCTGTTGCGATAAGTATCTTTATCTCATCTGTTACCTCTGCCGATGAACAGCCGTTATAATACGGAGCGAAACGCTGTATCATTTCATGGCGGTCACCGGAAGTCTGACCATCTATCTCGTAAAGATCGGTAAAACCTGCATTTTGCAACTCACGATAAATATACTGCGCTGTCGCCTTGTATTCCGTGAAGATGATGACTTTCTTGTTCTGAATGCGTGTATCTTCGTGCAGGATATGCTTTAATTTACGTATTTTATCATCGTTCTCAGGCTTGAATTCCATCATATCTTCGATAAATTTTGAAAGCGTGTCCATATCCATCATGGTATCAACAAGCAGAGCATTGATATCGAAATCATTGACATCAAAGACTTCCTGCGTATTCCATACATAATCGGGCAGGCTGTCCTCAATATCTTCAATCGAGGTCTGATTTAGAGCTGCATATTTCTCGGCGTACCGCAGAATATCTTCCTGTTCTGCCTGTTTTCTCTCAACTCGGCGCTTACTGCTTGCGTCAACGTCCTTATAGTCGTTAAGGAATTTGTTCAGGCGAATATAGATTTTGATACAAGTCTCCTTAAATGCTTCGATAGAACTTTCAAAGCGTTTCAGCAACAGTATACGGATAAGATTTACTACTTGCTGCTGACGACCGGTTACCATCTCGTCCATCTTGGACTTGTCCCCGATGAAATAATCATCGCTGTACGGCGAATAAATGGCAAGGGACAGGATCGTTATCGTCTTTCCGTTCTTATCCTTGCGGTCAAATGACTCCTTGAAGTCCTTTATCAGTCTGCCGTATGACTTTTCGAGGGAGTAGTTTGCAACTGTTGGCGGTTTTCTCTCGGAGAACAAAACGTTATTTCCTTGCTCAGTCAGCAGACTACGCCTAACATAAGCACGGCTTCGCTGTACAACAAGCTCCGTCACAAGTTTGTCTGCACGGATACTATCGCCGGATATATCAAGGGAATCGCTGATAGCTGTACCTGAAACCTGATCGAGCTGTTTCTCCATCTTTTTGAAATGCCCTGCAAGGCTGTGTATGCCAAGAGGTGCAGCGGAGAAGTAATCTTCCTGCCTGTGCGTAAAAAGCTCGATAAGATGCTGTAGATCAAGGAAACTGTTATTGATCGGTGTGGCTGTCAGCATAAACATCTGCTTTTTACAGCCTGCCTGCATCATATCAAACAGTTTTCTGTATCTGTTGGAGGAACGGTTGCAGAAATGATGTGCTTCATCTATGATAATGATCTCTGCCTGCTGTGCGATCTGATTCATCAGATTTTGATTTCTATCAAGCAGAAGATCAGTATGGTTGATGATCTTAAACGGGTAGAAGCCCTCCAGTATCTCAGGGATAAGCCTTTTTATCGTCACTTCCCATACGGACATCCTTGCAGATGCAGGCACGATCAGTACAACATTCTTACGCTCTTTCTTTACAAAACGCTCTATCAGCATCATTCCGACAAAGGTCTTGCCCAAACCTACACCATCACAAAGAAAAGCACCTGAATAATGCTCGGCTATCTGTATCAGGCTATTGTAGCCGTCTTTCTGATACTGCGACAAGCCTTTATACACGACCGATTCGTTTTCTTCCCATTCCGATACTGTTTCCTCATGGCTCTTGAAATACTCATACATGGAGCGAAGATAAACATCATAAGGACTGAACTCACGGCAGTGCATCTCCATGACCTTCAACACAGCCTCGGTAATATCCGTGCCGTTCTGCCAATGCTCATCAAACCACTTCTGAAGCTGTTCAACTTCATCTTTTACCTGAACATTCAGCTCGATATTCTGTGTCAGTCCTGCCTTAGTAAAGTTGCTTGAACCGACCAGGGCATACCCCGATGGAACATTCATAGCAGAAATGAACTGATCTCTGTATTCATCACGGAAATAGGTGATATATGCCTTAGCGTGAAATTTATTGCTGTCATATACACGACACTCGATCTTGCCGGACTTCATAGCCTTTATAATAGCCGGAACACCTATCAGGAACTCATTCTTTTCCTGTTCACGCTCCATACTGGTACGGAAACGCTCGATCATAGTCTGTGCTACTTCTTCTATGACATCTTTTGTGCGTTTTGTAACTTCATTGCCGAGAATAATGCGTGTCTTGTCGAGTTTCTGCCAATCTTCCCCTAAAGTGAGCAGACCACCGATTTCAAAGTAACCTGTTGCAATATCCATTTGCTTGGAAATAGAACACCATTCGGAAAGATAATTTTTTACAGAAGCCTTTTCGCTGCTGTTGTCAACTATATATAAAGTATCGTGTGCCATTGCAATCCCCCTAACTATTGCATAATTCAGGGATAACCGTTCATTCTGCCTGCATACCTGATAAATGCGGTGTTATACTATGTAAAGTATCCGGGGAGAAGATAGTTTTTTCTTGAAATAGATACATTCAGGATATAGCTCACAAAACAGCGTAAAACCGTCACTATTCAATTTTCAAGATGCTGTTCTGACACCAATTTACAACTGCATACACATATTCATCAGCCTGCGTTCATAGGTGCGGTCAGGGTGGATATATCGGTTGAGTGTCAGGGTTACGCTGCTATGACCGAGGACGGCGGACAGGGCTTTGACGTTGAATCCCTTCTCTGCGGAATTGGTCGCAAAAGTGTGGCGGAGTTTGTGATAATTGTGGCCTTCTACCTCCGCCGATTGCAGTATCTTCTTGTAGCGGTACTGCATTGTGCGAGGTTCGACAGGCTTGTCCGTACCCGATAAGATGAAATGATCGGCTTCATCACAGAACATTTCAAAATACTTCATGAGCATATCGGGGATAGCAATCTCTCTGAACGATGTTGCCGACTTTGGAGCGGAGATCACGATCTTTGTCTTCCTGTTACCGTTGGCGAAAGTGATACGCTGAACAGTCCTGCGGATACGCAGTACCTTGTGCTGAAAATCGACATCTTCCCATTTCAGACCGCAAAGCTCACCGATACGCAAACCCATAAAAAGCGACAGCAGGATACCAAAAGCAGTCAGCGACATATTGGCTTTCAGATAAGAAACGAGCTTTTTCTGCTCTGTATCGCTGATCTTCTCGACCTGATTTCTTTCGGCTTTAGGAAGAACGACATTTTTCAGGGAAAGCCTGAACCCATATTCCTCCTGTGCATATTTCAGCATCGTTTTGAAAACAGTAAATATATCCCTCACATAGCTTGCAGATAAGCCGTCTGCGAGCTTTTTGTTTATAAAGGCATTGATCCTGCCTGCGGTCAGATCTGCACACGGAATATCCCCGAATTCGGGCAGAATGTGCTTTTCAAACTTATTCTGGTAGTTGGCAAGCGTAGATTCCTTGACACGGTTTACCACAGCATTCAGCCATTCCCGATACACCTTGCTGACAGTGATATATCTGCCCGAAAGATAGCGTGTGGCTATCTCACGTCCTATAAGCACCTTGCTCTCGGCTTCTTCGTAGGTCTTGCCATAAACATAATGATATTGTGCTTTGCCGTTATCGGCGTATTCAGCGATGAACTTCCCGACATACCGCCCGTCTTTACGCTTTGTAATAGTTATACCTGTTTTCTCCATTCAGTAGCCCTCCAACGCTCTCAGAATAGCAATCTGCACATCTGCATTGCCCTTGTTGTATACAAACCGCTGATTTTCAGCCTGATACTTGAAAAATCCCGAAAAATCCTGTATAATATCATTATGGGATATTATGTTTTTCAACGCAAACATCTGTAAAAATATGCGGATTTCGTAAAAGTATCTATTTTGAGAAATCGGCTGTTTTTATTATATACGGTTACTGCGCTGAGGTCATGTAGTATGCGCGCCGGTATTGCGCTACTTATGCGCTGATTGTGTGAAAGCTCTCTTGTTTATAAAAACATAAAGTCGTGTCCAACGAACTGCGCTGGACACGACTTTGATATTGTTATAGAAGTCTGAATATGCTCAGGCTACATTTTTCATATAGGGATCTACGAGTGTTTGGTGTTCTCCAAGTTTTATGCCAAGAGCAGCTGCCTGCGCGATCTTCTCGGCGGATGGGTGCCAACCATCAGGAAGGTTACGTATAAATCCTTCAACTCCAAATGGAACACCATTGTTTAGCGTTTTGCTGACGGTAATTGCTTCCGTCTCAACAGTAGTGATCACTTCGGTGGTTGTCTCGATGATAGTCGTATCAGCAATAGGAGGAACTTTACTTGCAAGTTTCTTGCCTCCTTTAACAAGTGCTATAAGTGCGTCCTTGTTCTTAAAAACAAGAACGCCTACACCAACGGCAACTACAACTCCGCCGATGATGAGAACCTTTTTCTTATTACGTTCCCACCAGGTAGTTTCAGTCTTATTCTGTTCGTTCATAATGACTCCTCCTTTAGATTTAAGCAACAGCAATAACTGTTACCAGTGTTCGAGCGTGTCCCTTGTTACCCATAAAGAGAAAAGCGAACCCGTTCATTATCCTGACTTGCGATGAACTATAAAGGTGAGTGATATGCGTTATGTACCACTCGTACTCGGCATTGGTCATGTTTTCTTCACTCCTTCCTTCATACCGTGCCGTTTTGACCATATGCTGCCAGCTTTTAAAGCCGTCATAGTTCTTGACTCGTTCTTCGAGCCGCTGCATAGCGTGATGCGTGATCTCGATAGGTTTTCTTTGTGGATAGTTCAGCATTTCTATCACTCCCTTCATGTTGTGAGCTTATTATATCATTTCTAACAGAGAACGTCAATCAGATTTGGGACTAACAAGTCCCGTGGTTAACGACTCTGCTAAATCAAACGTTTTGTGAGTCATTAGAAAAGTACCTACTTCCTCTATGGTACTTAATCCAATCGTAAATCCTGCACAGAGATCATCAACAGACAGTTCTACCTGCATATCACCGGGAAGCGAGAATGATACTTTATCTAAACCGGTACCGTCGATTTCTCCATATTCAGGATCGTAACTGCATTGGAAAGCTTCTTCGACCTTATAATATGACAGCACATCGAGTTCATTATCATATATTTCTTTAAGATTACGAATATGCGCCTGCCCTGATATTAGCTTATCTATAAGAGAATTGATCTTATCCTGCGCATTTCGGTAAGCCCTGATTCGAAGTCGTATTATCTCCTTTCTGTCCGTACTTACCGAAGCAATTGCGTTTTCAATTTGTTCTATAGAAGAATAATGTTCATCATATTTGTCGGATATTTTTCCAAACAGGTCGAGATATTCTTGTTCGGAAAGATAATACCTCATAAATCGGCTTTTGTGTGACACATAGAGTGTATACTCACCATTAACATAGTCCATGAGATAGTATTCACCCAGTTCAGGAACAGTGTAGTTGTAAGTTTCATAGAATACATGAAGTTCGTTTTTTATTACTTTGGCTGAAATACGCTCATGATAGTTACGGGTATCATTCAGCGGTTCTGCAATTCTTTTTTTCTCTGCCATTGCCCTCCGTTGCAGCTCTATAAAACAGTTTTTAAATATACCTGAATTTTCAGGACTGTCGTATTTATGATACCACTCACCCCTCATAGGATATTCAGTACATGACAAGAAGCCATCAGGCTCTGCACATAATTCATATCCTTTTCTGCCATTATCGTCAAGCCACATGAACGCATATATTCTGCATAACCTTTTATATGCAGTATCAAGAGAATCATAAGGATCGCCGTATATAAGCTCATCAGTTCTGCATTCAACGCTCGTCTTAATAACCCTGAAAGGATATTCAGGCTTTATAATATCTTTCTTTTTGCGATGATCAATAATATCCAGTTCAGGAAAGAATTTTCCGCTTAATTTCTGGTTTATTTCGTCTATGGTCAGGAAGCATTGGGTTTGTTCATCGAGTATGTCCATTAGCATTTCATCTCTCGGATCATAGTCATTTAATTCTTCCATATCATAATAGTATAAGCCATCATTTGTATCCGAAGTATCCGCTTGTAACATAGCGCATATGGCAATAATACAATCCCTTTTTTTCAGTACTTTACTTTTATTAACGTAGTGTCTGAACAATTCGTAATCTATATCAAGCATATCGGCAATGTCCTTTTTAGATATAGCTTGACCGGTGTGTTCGTTAAGTTTCTTCAACATACGGTCAAAGAAAAGAGAAAAAGATTGTTTTGTAACTTTTGTCCTATCAGAAAAGTCTTGTTCTTTGCTGACAACAAGGTTCTTTGCCTGCTGCTCGTTATTCATGCCAGTACCTCCTTGATTTTTTGTGAAATGTGGCTTTCGGTGATGTTTCTATAATAACATAACACGACTTCAAAAGTCAACAGAATATGGGACTAATTAGTTCCACTTTGGCGAGTTTTTGAAATACTAAGAGCGAGCTACCATAATGACAACTCGCTCTCTTGCTTATTCATCTTCGTCACTACATTCATCAAGTCCGTGCAGGAGTTGAATATAAACGCACTCTACACGTTCATGCTCCTCGCTCTCTGTGGACATCATAAGATCAAGAAAATAGGCTTTCGCTTCTTCGTAGTCCGTCCATACCTCACGCCTGCCGTTGCAGACAGTCGTGACCTTGCGTGATCTCGGCATAGCCAATTCGGGTATTGCTAACATATACTGCACCTCCAATTTCATAGTAACCATATTATAGCCTACAATGATTTCAGAGTCCAGCATATCGGAATTATTGTAATAATTCTTGTGCATAGCGCAGCAAAAAGAGGAAAATCCTCGGTGCAATGCGCTGTATCATTCAAGTACATTCTGCCTTCGTTTTTTCTGCTGATCTCGACTCTGCTCCTGACGTAGATACTGCTCGATCTCATTCGCCGCCTGCGACAGCTCGTCCGCTTTCAGCTTAACAGCCTTATATCGTGCATTTTTCTGAACCGATTGTGTTCTCAGCTCGGCAATATGCTTATTCAACTTTTCGGCACTCGGCACATGACCGCTTGGATACCATTCCAACAGTTTCTTTTTCAGCTCATGATAATCCGATAAAGTACCGCCGTGAGCTTTTTTATACTTCTCCTGTTTCCGTCCGCTGAGGGACTTGTACTCATCATAATATGGCTTGAAAGCCCAGAATTTTCTAAGCGTTTCGGGACGTTCTTCAAGCTCCTTGATCTCGTCCGAAATAGCGTTAAGCTCCTGCACAAGCGCCACCCTCTCACTGAATGCGGCTATGCTCTCGGCTTTTGCTTCCTCGGCAGTCACGCCGTACTTGGTGAGAATATTCATTGCCTTGCTTGTCAGCTTCATGTTGGTGCGGTCGATGCTGTCACGGATAAACTTGTTTTCCTCCACCTGCACAGGCACACGGACGATCCTTGCTTTCGGCTTGTATTCCATAGCTTTCTTGTAGTGAACGATACGGCTCTTTATCTGCTCCGTTTCGTAAAACCACCCAAGAGTTTTTGCTCTTGTAAATTTCGCCCTCGGATTGCGCTCTTTCTGCTCGGCAAGCATAAATTTCAAGTCTATCGTATGCTCCGGATTGTAGTAGACAAGTATGCCGTTCTGGGCGCATTTCAGTAGAAAATCAGCAAAGTCATCGCTCTCCTTTACAACTTGGTCGATAGCATATTTCAGCTTTGCTTTCCACGATAAGCCCTGCCTGTTCATGTCCCACTCCCAGTGCGACTTACCCTTGACTTCTTCGGGGTGTTCGATAACAGACAAATTATTCTCCTTGCAAAGCTCGTCCGAGATACGGCGCACCTCTGCCCACGCACGGTCTTTTTTCTTGCCCTGATTATGCTCTGTTTCAAAGGTTCTGCCCGTGATAAAATTCGTGTTATTTATAACGATATGGGCGTGGATATGATCGTGATCGGTGTGTATCGCAACAACATATTGATACTGTTCTTTCAGCAATCTATGGCATAACTCCTGAGCTATCTCCATTGCCTTTTCGGGGATGACTTCGTTGGGGGCGAACGACTGGATTATATGCTGTGCTTTGGTGGTGCTTCGCCCTGTTCCGAAACGCTGTCGGACAGCTCGGAATTGATCGGCTGCTCGGACGGGTTCTGTCTCGCACATAAAAGACTGGACAAGTGCATGACCTCTGGTCTTATTCCCGTCCACGATGTATTCAAGGCTTCCGCACACTGAATCGCTGATCGAATGTAGCTTAGTAATTGCCAAATCGCATTTACACTCTCTTTCATGGTAGTAATATCTTCGCTGTAAACTCTGCCCATGCTGTTCACCCTTCGGGCTACCTGATTCACATTGGTGGATAAGGCTCTGACCGCACCGATTATGCCGTTCATGTCGCTCTGATCCATCATCAGAACATAGTGTGCCTTTGCACACTCACGGACATAGCTGGACTTCTTCACATGAAGCAACTCCGCCTGCCTGCAAATATGCTCCCACTCCGTATCGTTGAAACGGATATTCAGCGTATGATTACGGCACTGACCTCTGCCGTCCAGATACTCCTGCTCGTCTGCGGTAAGCTCATCGGGACTGACCTTTTCAAGCACTCCGTCAAGTTCCTCACGCATACCGTCACGGGTATAGTGCAGAGCAAGCTCTGCACTGTCCTTGTGACCGTAATCTCTCTTGTAATTCTTTTCGGCTTTTGTCATAAAAGTCTCCTTTCGCTTTTGACCGCATCAGCGGTCTTTTTATTTAGGGGTTTTAGGGGAAATTTTTCCCCTGACAAGCATCGTGTTTTGTTGTCCGTTTTCCGAAACGCGGCACAAAATACCGTGCTTGCGAACTGAGAGTGTCGATTTCATCGACACTCATATAATCCGCCTGCGGCGGTTGTTTTCTCGCTGTTATAGCGAGAATTCAGAGCGATAGCGACTCTATCTTTTTTTCGTCGCTCCTGCCGACGATTATATTGTAAAATACCTCGGCGCAATTATTGCGCAAGTTGTGCGGCAGTCTGATGAAAATGTATCTTTATATATCTACCGAAGAATTTACGGTTATGTTAATGTTTCTTCTGAGAATTTTCAGTATGTTTATAACAGTTCTTCTCATTGCTTAAAATCAACAGCGAATTTATGTTTATATTGTGTATAGAACTGTTGCATATTTAAAATCAACTTAGTTGCTTTTTCAATGATTATGTGGTATACTTAATATGTAAGAAAAGGTATGTTCTTACTTATAAACGTTTCGCATTTTGGAGGAAGATAATATTTCGGAGGACTATATGGCTCTTATTGATACTTATAGAACAAATGTTGCAAAGAAAAGAGAGCAGATTTCCAAACTGTTTTCAGAGAAAGCTAAGGAAAATGAAAAAATAGCTGCAGCAAGAACTAAAATTGAACGTGCCAGCGATGCTATAAGAAAAACAAAAAGTTCAGCTACCATTAAATCTAAAACCAATGATATAACCAGGGCTGAAAAAGACATCACAACGTCTGAGAAGAAAATTGCCGTTCTTGAAAAACAGATTGCAAAGCTTGAGAAGGAAATAGCTGATGAACAAAAGAAAATTGAACGTGAAGAAAAGAAGATTCATGATCAACGGATTAAAGCGGAAGCCGTAATGCAGAAAAAAACACAACATCAGATTTTAGAGTTAAATAAAACAATTCAACGTCATGCTGACATACATTCTAATTTGCAAAATCAAATAGATGAATTACAGAAATTACCTAAGACAATTACTGTATTATTTTTAGCATCAAATCCCGTAGATACTCCTTCGCTACGGTTAGATGCTGAATGTCGAGCAATACAAGAAATGATTAGGAAGTCTGAATATAGGGACACAATAAAATTTGAATCAAGGTGGGCTGTACGAACTTCTGATCTTCTACAGGCTATAAATGAAGTTAATCCTGATATTATTCATTTTAGTGGTCATGGAGATGACGATGGTACGTTAGCATTTGAAAATCCTGACGGAGAATGTAAATTAGTTACAAAAGAAGCTATGGCACAAACTATTATGACACTTTCCGATAAGGTGCGTCTGATTTTCTTTAATGCTTGCTTTTCAGCTATTCAAGCGGAGAATATCGTAAAGTATGTAGATATAGCCATTGGAATGAACACTTCTATAGGCGATGAAGCGGCACTCGTATTTGCCTCTCAGTTTTATTCTTCTATAGGATTTGGCAAGAGTATAGAAGTATCTTTTAATCAAGCCAAAGCTGCTTTAATGTTAGAGGGTATTCCTGAAGAAACAACACCCGAATTGTTTGTTCGAGATGGATTGCAAGCTAACAGTATTATTTTAGTTCAACCAGAATAACATCATCTATAAATCAGAAATATTTTCGTAAAAGCTGTGAAGCGGGATATACTTCCGCTCCGCAGCTTTTTATTATTTCCGGACAAATTACACTGGGTAAAATGGAAATTTCACTAAAAGTTCGTGCGCAATTGCAGCTGGACAAATGGCTTCATTGCGCGCTATAATTTGATTGTGGAGATACCACGGCAGACACAAACAAAACAAGGAGAGAATAAAACGGAAGGAGGTGGCGGTATGCTTACCTATGAACAGCAGACAGAAAAGCTCCTGAGCAAGCGTCAGGCGGTGCTTGACCGTATCGAGAGCGACAAGGCTGAAATTGAGAAGATCAATGCAAAGCTGAACGCAATCCAGCTCGCTAAGATCAGGGACGCACTCGGCTGTGATGAGCAGGGACTTTTTGAGCTTATCACTAAGCACCCTGAACAGCTTGCAAAGCTGAAACAGGAGAGCACTGCCGATAGCGATACAGATACAGCTCAGGACAGTGATGAATCCGAACTTATCGGACAGACTTCTTTCTTTGATGAGAAGTCTTTCAAGGACTGATAGTCCGACAAAAAAGCTGTGATATGGGACGGCAGCAATGCCGTTCCGCACAGCTATCATAAAAGTATAAAGCAACAACAAAACGAGGGTAAGAAAGAGAAAGCGAAGCCCTCACTCTATATGCGTAGAGATAGACAAGCAAAGGAGAAAGTTCGCTATGAATAATAAAGATTATACTGCCGTAGAAAATACGGCAACAGAAACTGTGTCCGAGTACAAAATCGGACATACGCTGTATACGATCAAGACCGTATTTAACCCTGCTTCAAAGGCAAGCCTTTCGGATATTCTGAAACGGCTCATAATCCGTGAGTGTGAGGATTTCCTCGGTGAATCCGGACAAGAACCCGAGAAGCAGGCTGTGTAACTTTGGAATATCGGCGCATTGTATTTATTTTCGGTGCGCGCTATAATGATAACATAGCTTGCTGTATCTGTCGGAAAGGAAGGTTAATATGACAGACAAGATCACAGCATTATATTGTCGTCTTTCACAGGACGATATGTTACAGGGTGAGAGCAACAGCATCACCAATCAGAAGGCTATCCTCAAGAAGTACGCAGAGGATAATGGTTTCAGAAACCCCGTGTTTTATGTGGACGATGGTGTGAGTGGAACTACGTTTGAGCGTGACGGCTTCAAGTCTATGATGGCAGATGTAGAAGCCGGAAAGGTTGGAACTGTTATCACTAAGGATTTGAGCCGCCTCGGTCGTGATTATTTGAAAACCGGCGAATACATCGAGATCATATTTCCCGATTATGATGTCCGCTATATCGCTATCAATGATGGCGTGGATACCTTAAAGTCTGAAAATGAGCTGATGGCTTTCACAAAATATTTTTAATGACTGGTACGCCCGTGATACGAGTAAGAAGATCAGAGCCGTTTTTAAGGCTAAGGGGCAGTCGGGGAAGCCTTTATCTCTCCCGATTTACGGTTATAAAAAGTCCGAAGCTAACAAAAATTTGTGGCTCGTTGACGATGAAGCTGCTGAGGTTGTCCGAAGGATATTCAAGCTCTGCATTGAGGGCTACGGTCCGGTGCAGATTGCCCGCATTCTCACGCAGGAAGGTATCCCGACTCCTACAGCCTACGCTCTGTCAAAGGGTAGGGATAACGGTCACAAGAACGCTAAGCTACACCGCTGGAGCGGAAAAACTATCAGCCACATTCTTGATCGACCCGAATACATCGGGCATACAGTCAATTTCAGAACACACAAGAAGTCCTACAAAAACAAGAAGACCGTGAGAAATCCGCAGGAAGAATGGCTTATCTTTGAGAATACTCATGAGCCTATCGTAACTCAGCAGGAGTTTGATTTGGTGCAGGAGCTTCGCAAGAACAAGCGCCGTCCCACCAAACATGAGGAAGTCAATCCATTTTCGGGTATGGTCTACTGTGCCGACTGCGGAAAGAAGATGTATCTGTGCCGTGCGACAAGTCTGACCGCAGATCAGGAGCATTTGAAGTGTTCCACATATTCCTCAGACAAGGACGCTTGTTCCGCACACTTCATCAGAACTGTTGTACTGAATGAGATCGTGTTGAACGAGCTGAACAAACTGCTTGTCAGGGTTAAAGAGCATGAGGACGAGTTTGTGCAGGCGGCTATGGACAATTCCGTTCAGAAGCAGTCCTCGGAACTTACAAAAGCAAAGAAAGCCCTGAAACAGGCTGAAAAGCGTATCATTGAGCTTGACAGGCTGTTTACAAGGCTTTATGAGGACAATGTATCAGGGAAAATTTCCGATGAGCGATTTGCTGTCATGTCCGAAGGATATGAGGACGAACAGAAGAAACTAAAGGCAAGCGTTACAGAGCTTACTGCCTATATCGAAACCGCCGAACAGAAGTCCGCTGATGTGACCGCATTCATCAGCGTGGTGCAGAAGTATGAGCGTATCACGGAGCTTACTCCTGAGATCATGCATGAGCTTATCGAGAAGATCGTTGTCCACGCTCCCGACAAGAGTAGTGGGCATCGCACTCAGCAAATTGAAATTCACTACCGCTTCAATGTTGCCGTAACGACTGCCGTTGCTGACAGTATGAAGTACGACAAAAAGAGAAAGGTTGCGTAACCAAGGCAGTTACGCAACCTCATCTTAAAATCTTAAATACTTCTTTATCGGCGCTCCTCTAATGCGACAGCCCTTGATTTTTATGAAAGGATAACTTTTCTTAAATGCTTATATGACACTTCAAAATTGTTATAGCAGAATGCATAGAGGACATTTACATTGGAAAATCCTGTGATTCTGAAAATTTCATCAGCAGACATTCCTTGTCTGATATATTCTGTGATCAGCTTTTTTCTGAGTTCGATGACGATTGTATTGAAGTTGGTGTTTTCTCTTTGCAGTCCCTTTTTCATAGTGTTGTAGGTCAGTCCAAGTTCCTCATAAACCTCATGAGGACGTTTGGTTACGATGTGATCGGCATATCGGCGTAGAAGTACAGCTTCGATTCTCTCCCGAAATGTTTTGTAGCTTACATCGACCAGCTCGTCTATAAATCCGATTTCATATATCTGAAATCTCAGAGGTTGTTTTCCATAGTTTACAGTACCTTTTTTCTCGTATACACCAACGATCACTTGCTTTATCAGTTTGCTGCATATTTCCTCTGTGATCTCAGAAAAATCTGCACTTTGAATAAAAGTCAGTATCTCAACAATCCCTGATGCGTTTTTCTTTCCGATCGCTAATTTTTCAGCAAATATATTGACCTGATTTTGCAGATTGCTTTTCTCATCGCCATATTGTCTGCTTAGTGACAGGAAATCGTCCTGTGTGATCTCACCTCTAATCTTCGATTCAAAAAGTTCCTGCATATAGGAGTTGATCTCAGCAATTCTTTGATTGAAAACATCAATTTCTTTCTGTATATCTGAAATCTGATACACCCCAAGTTTTTCTTCTATTTCTTTTGGCTTAGAGAGGAGTGCTTGCTGCAGAGCGGTGATCTGATCTTTGAACATATTGCGAAGTGTCATTTCCCGAACCGAATGTGATTTGCAAGTCTGAAAGGATATTTTTTTCTGACAGTTATATGCGATCCCATCATATCCTTTTGCTACCTGAACCGCCATTCTTCCACCGCATTCAGAGCATCTGCATTTTCTGGCGAAAAAAGTGTTGTACTCATATTTTCGCTTGTCAAATCTCTTTTTTGGTCTTGCCAGACGAACCTGTGCTTTTTCAAACATTTCTCTCGGTACGATCGCATCATGCGTATCATGAAATACAAGCCATTGGTCTTTTGGAATTCTCTCTATCTGTCTTGTTTTGAAAGAAACCGTTCGTGACTTGAAATTGACAGTATCACCGGCATATTCTGCCATGCCAAGCATTCTTGTTATCGTTGAAGTTGACCATGCATAAATTCTTGTCGGATCACACCGCTTTGAACCGGCGTATGCCGATGTAGTAAGAACTTTATGCTTTCTCAAATAGTTTGCAATCTGATATTCCGTCATCTCCTCATTGACAAATTTATCAAATATCATGTAGACAATGCCTGCAACTTTTTCGTCAATGATCCACTCATCTTTTGTGTCAGGTGCGATTTTGTAACCATATACAGGACGTGTTTTGACAACACCGCCGTTCATCCCCTTATTTCGTTTGTAGGCTGTGACTTTTTTGGAAATATCGGCAGCATACATTTCAGCGAAAATACTCTCAAAAGCAAACAGATCGTTGTTTTCTTTTGTAGAATCGTAGTGATCTGTTACGCCGATTACTTTTACATCATACATGGGAAGTACAAGTTCCACATACTGACCGACAAGAATATAGTTTCGTCCGAAACGGCTCATATCCTTGACAATAACGGTTCCGATCAGCCCGTTTTCAATATCTTCAAGCATATGCTGAAAGTCAGGTCTGTTGAAATTTGTACCGCTGTATCCGTCATCAGCATAACAGCGAAGATTGGTGTATCCGTTATTTTCCGCATATTCTTTCAGTAACTCACGTTGATGTGTGATACTTGCATTTTCTTCCTCCTGCCCGTCATCTCGTGAGTATCGACAATACAATGCTGTAATTTTATCGAACATATACGAAGTCCTCCTGTGCATTATTCATTATTTAGAATAGCGCACAGGAGGACTTTTTTCAATAGTTATTGGAACATTGTCGCCAAAGTTTTAATACATCGTCGCCATACCGTCGCACTTGTAATCAAAGTGCAGCTTATTCAATTACGCCGATGTCTGCAAAGAAGATACGCACAGAAATTTCACGGCTGTCATTTTCATAGATCTCAATATGGTCGATAAGCTGTTCCATTATGACACGGTCATTTTCTGTAACTGTGCAGTTTGCAAAACGTTCGATCTTCTGTACAAAGTTATCAATACCCATTTTCAGATCCTCCACTTTGTCAAGAATGACAAGTAGCTGAGAATTTTCATCTGTCAGATTTCTTGCTTCATTGTTCAGAACATGAGTGATGTTATGAAATGTTTCCTCGTCAACTTTGCCCGTAAGCTTATCTTCATACATCTTGGTTTCTGTCGTTCTGATTTGATTCAGTCTTTCCTGAATTGCTTTGATCCGTGAGTTAACCTGTCTGATATGTTCAGATGTACGATGATTGATCGCACTGTAAATGAAACGGCGGAACTCAATTTTTCCCTCTGAAAATTTCTCTTGCAGGAAAGCAATCTGATCCAGAACAGTTTTGATCAGATAGTCCTCACGAATGTAGTGTGCAGAACAAAGTTTTTCTTTTTTATACCGATTGCAGAGATAGATGTATGTAACGGTTGATTTTCTTTTCTTGCGATTGAGGCACATTCTGTTTTTACAATCGCCACAGAATACCATACCGTCAAGCAGATGAAATTGTTTTTCAGTTGAAATTCTCTTATTGGCGTTTCTTCTTTTCCGGGCTTTTTCAAACTCCTCACGGGAGATGATCGGTTCTTGTGTATCATGAATAATGACGTAATCCTCACGGCTGTTTTTACGGACTTTTTTATCCTTAAAGCTTGTATGATATGTTTTGAAATTTACCGTATCACCAACGTATTCCTGATGGTCAAGGATATTGATCACACTGCTAACACACCAATAGTATGGGTCTGCAACAGCACGAGAACCTTTGATTTCCTGCTTGTTATGATTGGACGGAGATATGAACTTATGCTCGGTAAGATATCTGCATATTTCAGTAGTGCCTTTGCCTGCGTTAAATAAACGGAATATCACTCTGACTGTTTCAGCAGCAGGCTCATCAATAATCCATTTGTGCTTATCTTCCGGATCAAGTTTGTAACCAAATGGAATCTTTGAGGTGATGTGCCTGCCACTGTCACTTTTTGCCCGAATGGACTGCTTCTGTTTGTTGGAAATATCCATTGCATAGAGTTCATTCAGCAGATTCCATACTGCAACAAGAAATCTGTCGCCGCCGTTGCTGTCAAAGTTTTCATTCACAGCGATGAACTGCGTGTTATAACGGGGAAATTCAAGGTCAATAAATCGACCTGTTTCAATATAGTTTCTTCCCAGACGGGATAAGTCCTTGACGAGAATCCGCTCGACCTGTCTGCTTTTCACAAGTGAGTACATCTCCTGAAATCCGGGTCTGTTGAAGTTTGTTCCGCTGTAACCGTCATCTTTTATCACTTTTATATTTTGATAGGCATGATCATTGGCGTACTTCTGCAAGATTGCCAGCTGTGTGGTAATGCTGTTGCTGTCGCCGGCTGCATCATCGTCTTTTGAGATTCTGACATACAGAATTGTATAACGTAAGTTGTCTTTCATAAAGACCTCCATAAGAAAAAGTAGGTTGTTTTGATATAACCAACTTCTTGTGCGCACATGAAGGTTTTGGTTTGAGATATTATAGCACACCTAGGATACAAAAAACTGTATCGTGAACGTGTTTTCAGATTTTTATTATGAAATAATTGTAAACTTTACAATTATAGCGGTGCGGTTTTGCATGATATTTGCCATATAGAGTGAGGGGAAATCTGAACAGATTGAAAAATGGACTAACACAGCTGATCTGGAGTAGCAAGCAACGATGAAGATATTAACGTCCGTTAAATCTTCATCAGCTTGTTAGGGACACTCCGTTTTCCCTAAGACCCTTTTGGAACGTTGCTGACGCAACGAAAATCAACAACAGCATAGACATAAGAAAGTGAGATTTGAACAATGAACAGAAAAAAGCGTGACAAGAAGCTCATCTTTAAGGTCAATGAAGATGAGTGGAATATCATACAGAAACGTCTTGAAAAGTGTAACGTTTCAAACATGAGCGATCTTTTCAGACAGATGATGCTATATGGAATCTATCTCGAATACGACCATGAGGAACTGAAAAAAATACGGCAGGCGGTTATGCGTGTGGCGAACAACGTCAATCAGATTGCACACAGAGTAAACGCTACAAGCCGTATTTACAAACAGGAACTTTATGAGTTGCAGGAAGGAGTGACTGAGATATGGCAACAACTTCAATCCATCCAATCCGAGTTACAGAAGCTAAATCCCTCAAGTATATCATGAATCCTGATAAAGCGGCGTATGTTACACGATACGGCTGCTGGGGAAATGCAGCTGAGATTTTTGACGAATTCAGCAAACTGAGAAGCATGGGAAGAAACACAGGGAATGTTCTGAGTTATCATATCATACAGAGCTTTGCACCGAATGAAGCAACAGCGGAACAGATACATCAGGCAGGACTGATGCTATGCGACAAACTCCTTCAGGGTAAGTATCAATATGTTCTTACCACGCATACGGACAAAGACCATATCCATAATCACATTATTTTCTGCAAAACTAATATGGAAAACTACAAAACGTTTGGTACACTCATGGATACCAAACATAATCCTGCGTGGAAGAAAATCCGTCAGATTTCTGATGAGATATGCAAAGAAATGGGATTGTCTGTTGTTGCATATGAGGAAATCGGTAAGGGAATTTCGCACTATGAATGGACAAAACAGCAGCAAGGTTTATCATGGAAAGAAAAACTTCGCTATGAACTGGACTGTATCATTCTGCGGTCTGATACGTTTGAGGATTTTCTTGAAAAGTGCAGATTAAACGGAATCGAAGTAGTTTATAAACCAGAAAACACGATTTCTCTTAAATTTCGTATGCAGGGACAACAACGCTTTGCCAGAGCGAAAACACTGGGATATTACTATCTTCCTGAGAATATTCAGCGTAGAATCGGACAGTTTTCATCGCACAGAAAGATGATTCTTGACCGTGATAAGTTTGATAATAGGGGCTTGCAGTACTGGGCAGATATTCAGAATATGAAAAACGTAGCCCAGATGATAAATCTGCTTGAAAGCTACAATGTTCACAGCACAAAAGAACTGAAACCAACCACAATGACCATTATGGCACGGCGTGGAATGATTACCCAGAGCATTGAAAACCTTGATGAGAAGATAAATGATCTGTCTGAACAGATTGAACTTGTGCGGCAGTTTCAGCGTGTAAAACCGTACCATGAGAAGTACAAATCTTTGTCAGGACGCAGACAGAAAGAGTATACAAAAAATAACACTTCTGTACTGGAAAAGTACAGAAGCGTTGGAAGTCGATTAAAATTGTTATATCCGGACGGCAGATTTCCGTCAGAAACTGTGCTTGATCGTCAGCGACAGTCATTGTATGAAGAGCGGAAAAAACTCTATGAAGAATACCGCTATCTCAAAAAAGAGTATGCTGATCTGGAGAAGGCAAGTCAGACCATTGACGATTATCTTGCCAACTTGCGTGATGAACCTGAGCATATGAGAAAAAAAGGAGAGTTGGAATAAGTTCTACAAACTGGAATTTATGTGTCTATATTTTCCTTTAGATAAGCACTAAATCTTTGAATGACTGCTGTTTCAGCTACGAAAGAGCATTTTAAATTTCCTGAAATATTTATTTTCAAATTACCATCTTGGGAAGAAATGTTGATATTTCCATGCATATAGCCTTCCTTTAGTGCCAATTCAAACTCTGATATAACAGAAAATGATATTTCAACCGAAACAGTATTGCAGTCATTCCACTTCGCAGGCGGGTTATCTGGATAAATTGGTAGTTCGAAAATGATAGATACTTCCTCACCATCTCTTTTCAAGGAGATTTTATTTATTTCAACATCTTTCAACGCTGGAACATCTCTATACAGTTGTTTTAAAGAATTATTCTGTATCAATTTATCATACCACATAAATTGACCTCCTGACTGTCAAATTCTGATTTTTCAATTTGTTTCACTGAATAAAGCTAAAAACTGATTCATATAATCATCAAGTTCATCGAATCTTTCTATTACTTCAGAAATAGCTTTTTCTGATAACTTGTGTAGTATATTATCTCGTATTTTTTTAGCTGACATTTCATTTTTCTTTTCATTGCTGGAAAACAAACACTTTAAGGTATTCTCATCTATATTGTAATTGAAATGCACCATTATTTTTTTTGCATCCGCTAAATTTATCTTCAGTGAAGATTCCTTAATATCTTGCTTCTTTTCAGTTCGATATGCTAATAGTAAAGCCTTATAGCATATTTCGCATTCAATATACTTTTCAATAAAAGAAACGAGGATGTCCTTGTTTTCTTGATAAGCAGAGATATATCCTTCTAATTTTTGAAGTTTTTTTATTAATTTTTCTTGGATAGTTTTAGCCATAGCACATTTTCCTTAAGCTGTTTAACTTTCCGATTCCGGCTTATAATTCTTTTCAATGTATTCTTCAACAGCTGTAATGAACATCTGATTCATGCTCATACCCATTTCAGCTGCAATAGTTTTCAGCTTTTCACGCTGTCCCTTTGGAACGCGAATCTTGATGTCATCAAGGTGTGTTTTCACATACTTTGCTGTAATTGCTTTTCGCTTTTCGTTATAGTACATAGAAATCAATCCTTTCGTATTGTACCCATTACTATAATTATACTCTTTCAAAATCTTTTTGTCAATATATTTTATAAAAATTGTCCGGATTTTTTCAGAGAACTTTGTGCGCATTGCGGCTTGTAAAAACAAGTGCAATGATATATAATAGTATTGTACCCAATACTAAACATGAAAGGAGATTTTCGAAATGATTCAAAAAATAATCCCCATTGCAGCAAGCATTATGTTGATAGGTTCATCAAGTCTGACCGCTTATGCCGATGATATGCTTGATAAAGACTATATCGTCAGAGAGATTTGGTCTGATTGGTGGAACGGCAAGGGAGATGACGGACTTGTCTTTCCCGAAGCAAGCTATAAGCACCATATTCTGACTGATTGGGTCAATGACAATTATGGCGATGATAATTATGATTGGAGCAAAATCGGTCAGCTGAACTACAATTTCAAAGACTACTACGATGCACTCACAGATAATTGGAACTTCAATGATGATCGTGACGGAAATTGGACAATTATCACCGATGAAACCACATATCATTTCAATTTGCAAAACGGCAAGTGGCTGATGAGTGACGATAATGGCAATGTGATCGACAGCTTTATGCCGTTCAGTACTTTGACAGAAGATACAGTGGAGAAAGAACATAATTCAGTTATGGCTGACGATGGAAACGGAACTGCTCATCGTGTCGGAGAAAATTTGAAAATTGAAGAAGATACCACGGTTAATATATCAGAAGGAGCAGCAGAACCAGCAAGCGAGAAAAAGTCCTCAAATGGTTTGATTTATGGAATTGGCGGAATTATCCTCGCTGGAATCGCTGTTCTTGCAGGATTTTTGATAAGAAAGAAAAGAGGTTAAGATTATGATTTACAAACATGATTATCAGAGAATGGCACTTGACACCGACAGAATGATGATTACGCAGTGTGGCAATGATTATCACGATTACAGCAACAATAAACTTGCGTGTATCTATATCAAGTGGGCAGAGGAACATTGTCCTGATCGTTTGCAGGCAGAAACAGATAAGGGCAGAATCTATGTTCATATTGACGAGCGTATCACTGAGTGTGAAAAAGAAAAATGGAAAATCTGGAACAAAATGCGTGATACCGATTCTGAATATGCACTTGCGATGAAAAATGCTGACACGGCTAAGATTTGGCAACTTGAGAATCTCTTTGAATTGCAGGCTGATGAGATTGCGATTCAGATGTGCTTGCTTATATAGCAACAGCAGTGACTAAATAATTACATTATTAGTCACTGCTGTTTTTGTTATTAACTATTCAATTTGAATGATGTAGAAAATTTATTTCACTTTTTATACGTTTTCTTCGAAAAATTACGCCCCTGAACATACGGAATCCCCAGCCTATGGGAAGCAGAAATTTATGCTGATAAAAGAACGGAAAATATTGTTTGTAAAATTCCATTGGAGGAAAAATTCTATGCAAAATATATCCGAATTCGGATGTGCTTCCGGTTTGTTCAGTAAATGTTCTGAACCGATTGTCTACAACATTTTTTATTGTACCATAAGTGCCTGAAAATAAATAAAATTCTAGCATTTGCTTTTCTTCGAAAGATAATTTTTCAAAATCTGGATTTATAAAAATCTTCATGCTGAGTTTACGGGATTTCTGTTCAAAATCAGTGATCCCAAGTATATTTGTTTGCTCTGTGATATAGTCCCAGTTTAGATGTTTCCCTTTTTCTTTTACAAATACAAAGCTATCCAGAAGCGACCGTAAACCTGTTCCACCAACGCTATAATGTTTATAGGAATGAGCTGTCATATAAATATAAAAATCCTCGTCTGAAAATAGACGTTTGTAACTTTTTTCATTTGCTTTCAGAAGTTTTTCTTCTATGTGTTTGTAATAGTGATAAAAAACCTCATTACTTTCTACAAACAAATTCAGGTGCATCTCAAAATTATAAACAGGTTCTTTTACCCATTCATCGCAATGTGCATTAATACCACTTTTCAAGTGATATCCTTTGTTCTTCATAAACCGCACAACATCTTTCCGATATGTTTCATCGAAAAGGATGTCATTATCAGACATCTGTCGCATTCCGATTTTGGGATAGAGTTCTTTTAAAATCACACCTTTTAACGGCATATACCAGATTTTATTCTGTTCCAAAAATTCAAAAATCTTTTCTCGTTCTGTATCAAGCAATATATTTTTACGAATTGCTTTTGACTTTGCTTCAATGAATTTTTTGTTTGCAATCCCTACTGATTCCAATGACATACATACAATAGCTGTAAAACTGTGAAATTGACATATCTGAAATAATTTCTCCAAATTCATATGAGCAATGTGTCCTGTATCAGGCACGATTCCATTTACAGCACACGCTGACAAATATAACATATCATACGCTGTTTCTTTCATTTTTTCACCCCAGTTTCTATGCCGTTTTCAGTTATTGTGATAATTTTGTCGCAGATTTTGAGTGCTGCCGGACGGTGCGTTACAATAAGTACTGTTTTATCTGTCATATTCCGCAGATTTTCTAATAATTTTTTCTCGGTTTGTTCGTCCAAAGCACTTGTTGACTCATCAAGAAGCAGTATCGGATTATCGGAGAAAATTGCCCTTGCAACTGCAATTCTCTGCATCTGACCATCTGAAAGACCTGCACCATGTTCGCCTAAAATCGTATCAATACCACCATCGAGCTTATGTACAAATTCATCTGCACAGGAAATTTTCAAGGCTCTTTCTATGACAATTTCATTTTTCATTTTTGATTTATCGCCAAATGTAATTATTTCTCTGACTGTACCGCTCATTAATTGATTTCCTTGTGGAACATAAGCAAAAAGTTTGCGATGACGGCTTGCTAAAGTTTCGGTTTCTGCATTATTTTTTAATAATAAAATTTTTCCACTGTCCAATTTATACAAACACATTAAAAGTTTGAAAAGTGTAGACTTGCCACATCCTGAATATCCTGTCAAGGCAATAAATTCGCCCTTTTTAATTTGCAGATCCAAATTTTTCAGCACAAAAATATCATTTGACTTTTTGTATGTGAAATCTGCATTTTGAAATACTATTTCTACAAGTTCGTTATGATAGAGTTTATGTATTTCTGAATTTTCCAATATGTCGGAACTATCATCTTCAAAATTTTCAATATTCATAAGTCGTTCTGCACTTGCTGTCATGGCATAAAATTTTGGAACATAACCCGTAATATTGAAATGCTCCCCTTTTGTTAGACAATATGGTATAATAGAAATATACCAATTAAA
>ERZ837380.951-NODE-951-length-40565-cov-4.377512_pt1 | contig 40565 bp, 50 predicted proteins | sample MGYA00519685_ERZ837380 | MGnify/ENA primary metagenome ERZ837380 (study PRJEB31850, sample SAMEA3708817) | human gut metagenome | biome: human gut; feature: human-associated habitat; material: faeces | place: China | collected 2014 ...
CAGCCGGAAGAAATGCTCACATTTTTCTCAAACGAATATTCCATCTGCATTTCCACATGAAATCCCGAAGTGTGTTTCTGATAATATTACTTATCAACCCAAAGAGATCCATGCTTATTGCGACAATTCCACAAAAAAGGCGCTTCCGATTAACGGTAATCGCCCATATAAAACAGTGCAACGACGCCCGGACCCGTGTGTGCGCCGATGGTCGGACCGACATGGTTGATCAGAAAGCTTTCATAGCCGAAACGGTCTTTGATGAGATCAGCAACATACTGTGCATCTTCGATGCAGTCGCCGTGGCTGATGAAAATGATGTCATTCTTGTCACGCCAGCTGCCGATCTGTTTTTCCATGGCATCCACGAGAGCAATCAGCGACTTTTTGCGTCCTCGCACTTTGGAGAGCGGAATCAGATGTCCCTCATCATCCACATGAAGAAGTGGTTTTAAACTGATCATTGTACCGAGAAAAGCAGCGGTTTTTGACACGCGGCCGCCGCGGTAGAGATGAAACAGATCATTGACGGTGAAATTATGTACAAGGTGAAGTTTGTTTGACTCAAGCCAGTCTGCGGTCTCTTCCAGTGTATGTCCCTGCTCCTTTAAGGTGACGGCTTTGTGCACCAGAAGTCCCTCGCCGAGAGAAGCGCAGAGAGAATCGATGACGATGATTTTCCGGTCGGGGTATTTTTCGGAAAGCTCCTCCGCCGCGAGCCTTGCGCTGTTGTAGCTTCCGCTTAAACCGGAAGAAAAGGCGATATGAAGAATATCGGCATTCTGTTCGTTGATTATTTTTTCAAAAACAGCGGCAGCCTCCTCGGGATTGGCCTGGGAGGTCGTGGGAAGAGAACCCTGACGCATGCAGTCATAAAATTCCTTTACCGGAAGCGGATGCTCCCAAGAATAAGTAGTATCGTTAATCGTATATGTAAGAGAAAGCATGCCGAGCTGATGCTGCGCAACATAAGCAGCCGGCAGATCAGACGTGGTATCGGTTGTAATGATAAAATTGTTCATAAGACCTCCTGATACATGTATTTGTACTTATTATAATGGAAGCAATGCGAAAAGAAAAGTTTCCGGTAGTAATTTCTAAAAAAAATATAAATTTGAAAAATGCTATTTACATATGTAAGAAAACGATGTAAAATAAGCACATCTTTTATCAAATAGTTGGATTTTATCCACATTTCTAAGTATCACGCTATATGGAGGCAGTTTCATCCATAATTCCAGTAAGGACAATCACACAGCACAGAGTGAAGTGAGGAACAAATGAATATTGTATTTTGGGGAGAAACACACCGGAGCGGTACGACGGCGAACTATACTGCAATGGCAGGCATTTTGCCGCACTTATGCCCGGACAGGAAGATTGTGTGCGGCAGCCTGCAGAGGGAGCGATGCGAGGATTCGGCACTCTTTTTGTGGGATGCGGGAGTGTGCAGTCCGGCGGGTCAAAAGAAGCTCCTTTTGACAGCGGATCTTGTGGTGGTAAATTTTGAACCGCAGGATTACGACGGAATGGAGCAGTTCTTTTTGCGCCATATGTATCTGGAGAAGCGCATGGTGTATCTGTATGCCAACTGCATCGGGACACCGGAGCCGGATGTGCTAAACAGAGTATATCGGGTGGATGAGGGGCAGATTGGCATCGTGCGGTACAATGCAGCGTATGACTGTGCATTGAAGCGCGGGCTGGGCAGCTCTTTTATAGCGGAGGAATACGGGTCTGCGAGAAGCGGCAGGAATCAGGAGTTTATCGACGGATTAGTAAAAGCGGCGGATCGTATTTTAAGGGAGGTATGTAAGATCGATAAAACCGGACATGTTTGGTAAAAGAAAAAGACACAACAGAAGGGTGAAGGAGGAAATTATTATGGAACAGGTAATGAAACATTATGGAAATGCAATCCTTGCAATTATTGTATTGCTTGCACTCGGCGCAATCATTATTGCGGCGCTCTCCTCGGACGGATATGTGGCGACGGAGTTCAAGAATGCGCTGACGGGATTCTTTTCCCGCATGAATGGCTTAACGCCATAGGGAGGATGACATGGGGGAGATCATGACATTTGAACCAACGGAAGCGCAGTTTGGGGTTTTCTGGAAATATCTGCAGCGCCCGAATGTTACCGATGTGGACTACAACGGAAGCGAATTGTGGATTACGGACTTAAAGATCGGAAGGTATCGTGTAAAAGAGCATCTGTCCGATGCATTTATCAGCACTTTTACGCACAATATTTCCAACTGCGTGAATCGTCAGTTCAATAATGCCAATAAGGTGCTGGAGGCTGATACCAGAGAACTGCGTATCAGTATTATCCATGAGGCGGCGGCCGCATCCGGCACCAGTATCTGTATTCGGAAGTCGCCGAGCATGGTGCGCATGAACATTGAGAGAATGCTGGAAGAATCCTATTGCCCGGAACGGATTTTACAGCTTTTGATGAACTGTGTGCTGGCGGGCATGAATTTTGTGTTCGGAGGAGAACCCGGTGCGGGAAAGACGGAGTGTGCGAAATTCTTTATGCAGTTTATACCGCGCGAGGAGCGGGTAATTACGATTGAGGATTCGCTCGAGATCCATTACCGGGACATCAATCCGGGGGCGGATGCGGTGGAGCTTCGTGTCGGAGAAGATTTTTCCTACACGGATGCCATCAAGGCGAGCCTGCGGCAGAATCCGAAGTGGCTTGTCCTCTCGGAGGCAAGGTCGGTGGAGGTGACGTCGCTGCTCGAGCAGTGGAGTACCGGCGTGAGCGGCTTTACGACGATCCACCTGGATGATGTCAGAAAGCTTCCGGACCGCATTCAGAATATGATGAGCGATGCGCGTGACGCAGAGCGTATGGAGAACCGGATCTACCGCTATGTGAATGTGGGGATTCTGATCCGCTGCGTCAGACAGCCGGACGGAAAGATCCGAAGATATATGGATCAGCTGTGTTTTTATAGCAGGGAGCAGTATGAGAATCGTATTTATATGATACTTGAGGATGGGGAACTGCTCTCGGAAGAGCTACCGCCTGCGATTGTGAGACGCCTTGGACAGGCGGGAATAGAGGATCCGTTTTGCTGCGCACACTGGCAGAGATACAGGAGAGAGGGAAAATAGATGAAAAGAGAAGGACTGTGGGAGAAACTGCGGCTGTTGAATCCGAAAAATTTGCAGCGCGAAGTGCATGTGTACGGTTATCGTTTTTCGTGGAGGACGCATCTTATGGCGGTGATAGCCGCTCTGGTTGGAATCGGTGGGATTGGAATGGTGTTTCAGCTAAAACCGCTGTTTTTGGCAGGGGTGCTTTTGACAGTGCTTTTCGTATTCCCGGTACTGGTACTTGACATGTATAAGAAAATGTATGAGCAGAAGCGTTTTGGAGATGCATGTGCCTACATGGAACAGCTGCTCTATGCGTTTCAGAAGACCGGAAAGATTGTGAGTGCATTGAAGGAGGTGCGCGGAATTTTTGGGGAAGGGCAGATCCGACTCTGCGTGGAGGAAGCGATTGCGCATATGGAGTACGGGCATCCGGTCGGAGAGCAGGGCGTTCTGCGTGAGGGTTTACAGAAAATCGAACGGTATTATGCCTGTGATAAGCTGGCGACGGTACATGAACTTCTACTGAATACGGAGGAATATGGCGGGGATGTGGAGGCATCGGTCACGCTTGTTCTGGAGGATATTGAGCGGTTCAAAAAGCGTGGATACCAGCTTCAGGCGGAGAAGCGGAAGAGTCATACAGATAATGTGATTTCCATTGTGGTGGCAGTGCTCTTGTGCGCGGCTGCATTGTATCTTTTAAATGAGATGCAGGAGATGTTTACATCAGAGGCTGGCGTATCGGTGTTTACCGTTCCTGTGATCCAGATATCTTCGATGGTGTTTCTTTTGTTGCTGCTTGCATTTTATGTGAAGAGTGTCAGAAGCCTGACGGCTGACTGGCTGGAGGAAAAGCCGCTGTATGACACGGCATATATCAGACACAGCTATGAACTGGTAATGGGATATGAAAAGAAAGCACAGCAGTATCGGCGCCTGATTCCTGCAGGAATTGTGACTATGACTGCGTTTGTGTTTTGGACTGTGGGATGGCGCATTACGGGAATACTCCTGCTGGTGACTGGTTTACTGGTTGCAATGCAGCCGAGAATCAGTTACCGCATTGCCGAGCGGGACGTGACGGCGGAATTGTATCAGGTGCTGCCGCGCTGGCTTTTTGAGATGGTATTACTTTTACAGAACAATAACGTTCAGATGGCGATTACAAAATCTGCACAACATGCCCCGGCGGTGCTCGGGAGCGAACTTGCGGAGCTTTGCGCGAGAATGGACGAGCGTCCGGATCAATTACAGACATACACGGACTTTTGCAAAAAGTTTGATCTCCCCGAGATGTTAAGCTGTATGAAAATGCTGCATGCTTTTTCTGAAAACGGAACAGGAGATATTGATGTGCAGATGAATCATCTGATTGAGCGTGTGGTTCTGATGCAGGAGCGCGCCGATGTTTTGCGCAGTGAAGAACGTGCATTCCGGATGAAGCTGATTTTTGCATATCCGGTGCTGGCAGCCACTGGAAAACTGCTGGCAGATCTTACGGTCGGAATGGCGTTGATGATGCAGGTTCTTGGAGGCATGGGAGGTGCGTGAGTGAAATATATCATAGAAGTATTCAGTGTGATGCTGGTGCTGGTTTTTAATCTGCTGCTGTGCGTCAATATGCTCGGGGTGAGTGCCGATGTGGCAGCGGCGAAGGAATTTAAAGCTGCAATGATTGCAGAAATTGAGAACAGTGACTTTAATCCGTACGTGATTGATGGCTGCAAGGCGCAGGCAGGAACAGAAGGGTATGAACTGGAAGTGCAGTCCTACACCTACGGTGGACAAAGCGACCGCAGGATTGCGGGGATCAATCTCTATTATAGATACCGGATACCACTGTTAGGGGTCTCGCAGCAGCGGGTGACGAGAGGAATCGCACGGTAAAAGGAGGAGCAGGATGCAATGGAGTCTGGAAGAACTTGGAATGACAATGCTGGTATTGCTGGTGGGCTGGTTTGGATGCACGGCAATTCAGGAGATATGGATGCAGGTGGCTGGCATGCTATAGGGAGATTTCGTGTCCGGACGTGTCAGAGAAAAGGAGCGTACAGATGAAAGAGATCGCAGAGGTTTATGGCAATGGATTTTTGCAGATTGCAGGCGGAATAGGGGCATTGCTCTTATTCTTCCATGCCGTGGATGGGCAGGGGATGATCGGTATGGTCCTGCAGTATTATATGACGGGAATCTGTGGGAGTTAAGTGTCCAACAGGAAAAGAGCAGAGGTGATCAGATGGAGCAGGTACTTCAATGCTATGGAAAGGGAATTGCGGCAGGAATTGTGTTGATAACAGTCATGGTACTGCTGTTTGCAGGAATTCGTGACGAGCAGGGCAACCGGGGAATTATTAACATCGTAAAGACATGGATACCGGAGGAAGAGACAATCACAGAAAACGCTGCCATCGACGCTTTTGCGGAGGCGGGGGAGGTGGCGTACCCCACGATCCGGTATGCGTACAATGGTATGCTGCACAGGGGAGCATATCTGCCGGGAGACTTATTTTCTGCGGTAGACGGAATGGGAGAAGAACGGAGTGTTTTGTGGTGTGAGATGACAGATCCGCATGGAAACAGCTGCACAATAGAATCACAGCAAGGTGAGGTTGTGTTTGATGTGGAGGGGATCTATACGGTGCGGGTCTGCGCGACAGACGAAGCAAACCGCAGAAGCGTCTGTGAGTTTCAGATACCCGTGAACCGATGAGAAGACAGAAAGCCGGGAAAGGAGATATATGTGAAAAATGCAGCGATGATCATTGTTAGTGCAATCATGGGATTTCTGATACTCGGGATTGTGCTGACGATTGGCGGAAGCATGAACCGCAGATGTGAGGTGGAGACGATTCTTCCTTCCGCTATGGAAAAGACGGTCGAGGGGATGCCGTTTGCGGAGGCGGGGGGTTCTTCCGGAGAATTGGTGATTGCGGAGTGTGTGGAACTTCTGGCGGCGGAAATCGATACAGACTCTGATGTGGTTTTGAAGGTCTATCAGAATGATGTGCAAAAGGGGGTATTGTCAATGAAATTACAGGAAAAGTTTCAACATCCCAATGGAATGGAAGGTACGGCAGAAGCGGTCAGAACAATTATCCGGGAAGAGAGGGAGAATGTATCAAAAGAGCAGTACCGGGTGCGGTTTTACCGGAACCGGGAGGGAATGCTCGGTGAGGGAAGCTGTTATAAGGTATATACTGTGGAGGAGGGACAATGTCTGCAGCCACCGGCAGAACCGGGAGGCAATGGTGTGGTATTTGCCGGCTGGCATGACTGGAATGATTACGCGGCGGACTTTTCACAGCCGATAGAAGAAAATCGTGATTATTATGCCGCCTGGGAATAGATATGGGAATTGCAGGGAATACGGCAAATGTGTATGGTGCAGATCGTGGCACCGGATCATGACAGGCAGTTGTAGACTTATTGTAGTTTATAGTTTATACTATAAAAGAAGAACGCAATAACGGGAAAACAACTGAAAAGGAGAAAATGGGGATGAAGAAAAGAGGAATGGCGATTGTACTGGCGGCGGCTGTGATCGGAATGAGTGTGATTGCAGGAAGCTCTACGACGGTGAGGGCGGCAGATGAGGCGGGGATCCGGGCTTTTGTGACGCGGATGTATGAGGTGTGTCTTGTCAGAGAGCCAGAGGAGGCTGGTTTAAATGACTGGTCGAACCGGCTTGCGACGGGACAGGAACTGGGAGCGGATACTGCATTCGGCTTTATTTTCAGCGAAGAATTCCGGAATCTGAATCTCTGTAATGAACACTATGTGGATTCCATGTATGCAGCATTTTTTGACCGGGAGGGAGATGCAGCGGGAAAAGCAGACTGGTTAGGACAGCTTAACGGCGGTGCGACCAGAGGACACATCATGACGGGATTTGTCAATTCGCAGGAGTTTGCAAACCTGTGTGCAGCGTACGGAATCACACAGGGATCAGGGGACTGGAGCGCAGATGATATTCCGGTCAATGGAACATGCGCAATCTGTGAGAGAAACGGAAGGATTGAGGAAACGCCGGAAATGCGGGCGTTTGTGGAGAGATTGTATACCTGTTGTCTGGAGCGGTCTGCCGAGGAGGATGGATTGAATGACTGGTCAAGGGCACTTGCAAACGGAGCTAAGGGCAGCGAAGTGGCATCCGGTTTTATTTTCAGTCAGGAATATAAGAATAAGGATGCATCCGACACACAGTATGTGCTGATGCTTTATAGAACCATGCTTGGAAGAGAGGCAGATACACCGGGCGTTACAGACTGGGTGCGGCAGCTTAGAAACGGATCTTCCCGGGAAGCGGTATACAATGGATTTGTCGGGAGTGCGGAATTTGCGGCTCTCTGCCAGAATGCCGGAATTACAGTTGGCGGAGCGATTGCGGATAATGGGACGATAGGAAGAGCGAGCACGGGGGAAAGGGTGCTTGTGCAGGTAGATGAGTATGTAAATGGGGTGTATGGGCGTTCGAACACCTTTTATTTGACAGAGGGCGAAATACATAATTTAAATGATGATATTTTGCTTTATCCAGGGTCTTCAACAACGGTAGAAGCGGATACGTTTGTGGCATACGAAGGAGCTGTCGGAAAAATAAATTTTATCGGAAATATTGTTCTTGATTAGAGGGGAGGAGTGTTTTATTGGAATGTAGGGATAGAAAGCAAAAAAGGTGGTGGATGCACGGCATCCTTGCGGCAGTACTTGCCGTAGGGATGCTTTTTATAACGCCAAATGAACAGGGAGAAGCTGGAACATTGCAATATCATGCGGGAATCAACAGCAGTGAGCGCCAAAGTGATATGATATTTATGTGTGAGCTGGATCAGATTGTGGATGGACAGGAGGTGTATTATCAGTGGCAGCAAAACAGCGGAAGCGGATGGCAGAACATTGCCGGTGCGACGGAAGCATCATATACGGTAAGTAAGATTGGGAGATGCGGTTGGCAGTATCGATGTAATGTGACAATCGTAATCAATAATTCCTATTCACTGATGAATGAATGCTATAAGGCATTTTTACATAGGCAGGGAGTTACATCTGAATTTCAGCATTGGTGGCCATATCTGTACGGACATACGCAGGATGAGTATCTGGTAACAATATATGATATGCTCCAAACGCCACCGCAGAATGAAGCCGCTCGAGTAGCCATGGAGATTGTATTCAGCGATGAATACATGAAAAAGTATAAAAATAATCGGTTAGATTACAATACTTCTGTAAATGGAGAGACTTTAAATGGTCCCAAGCAGCTGATTGTAGATTGTTACCGTTTTTTACTGCAAAGAGAGCCGTCAGTGGATGAAGTGGAATTTTGGTATGATGAGTATATAAGGAATAATGGTCCGGCGAGGTATATGGAATTCCCAGATGGGAATGGTGTCGGACATACGCATTTAATTTATTCCGGCATGGGTTATGTTATCAATGCGATTGCACAGTCCAAAGAGTGTGCCAACAAAATGACGGCAGCATATCACTATGATGGAGTACAGGGGGTGTTCCTTTATACAGAAAGTGATATTGAATATCAGGCAGATATATACCATGTCACAAGCGATGTTGCTACAATCCCCGAGGAAGCATATCGGGTGATATTGCAGAAGGGGACAGGCATTCAAAGCGTCACCGGAGCAGGAAGTTATGCGATGGGGCAGAGAGTGACAATCGATGCAACACCGGCAACCGGATACCACTGGAAAGGCTGGATGGGAACATATGAGGCAAATACAAAATCTTATACATTCCAAATGCCGGCGCAGGATGTGATTATGACAGCGAACGCAGAGATCAATCACTCGACCTTGAGGATTGATCCCAATGGTGGGAGTTGGAATGGAAGTGCGGATATACAGAGGTTTAGAGAGAATTATGGAACCGCAATGTCAATTCCGGATCCGGTGAGACAGGGGTATGTGTTTTCGGGCTGGGTAAAATCGGAAGTGTTTCACGGAAGCCTGAATCATGCTATGTATACGTTTGGAGCGGATGACGGTGCGGTGGATGTTTTGACAGCATCCTGGACGGCAAACAGTTATACGCTGCATTTTGATCCGAATGGTGGCGTCGAAGCCGCACATATAGAGGATATGGTAATTCGGTATGATGAGGAAATTATACTTCCGGATGCAGCGGCAGCTTATGTGAAATATACATTTGATGGTCAGAATGTAACGCAGGACGTGTTGAGCGGAGCAATCCGGCAGTATGCGGCAGGAACATATGAGTCACTTGATTTGGAGAATGCAGTGCTTGAGGCGTTGGAAACGATATTACCGGATGAACGGAAGAATGAGATGGAAGATGAGACGGTGGCGACGCCGGCAGCTGGCGAGAAACCAGATGATTCAATATTAGATGAAAAAAATGAAATGCGAGCTGCACAGGCAGATGGAGAGTCCTCAGATGATTTACAAACAGAAACGGAAGAGCAAGTGGCGGCTGTGGGGGAGAATAATGCAGAAACAGGGAATCCGGAAACGGAAATAGAAACAGAACCGGCAGCAGATCGGAGTGCATATGCGTCTGTGAATACCGGCTGGGTGACAGAGGAAGAAAAAGAAAATTATGTTCCGCAATGGACAGCAGGAATGCAGGTCAGTGTGGCGGATCTGATAGAAGCATCCGGCGTGGCAGATCAGAATGGTGCGATGATCACGCTGTATGTGTCGTGGGATGACTGTCCGTGGATTGTTGCCACAAATCTCTACTATACACTGGAGCAGGCACAGCAGGGGGTTATCACAGACAGTGAGATTTTAAGCCATGCGACTGCATCGGATCGTGAAGATGGAAGCCCGATCGAGGCAGGATTTCATGAAAATGGAACATCTTTTTCGATTCCGGATTATCAGGCATCGGATTTTACTCAGTTTTTGCGTGGAGGAAGCTGTACGGAAAATCTCACGGTAGTTGACAGCGCTGGGAGTATCTATTGTAAGCAGATAACGGTTTATGTGGTGGATACAACGCCTGCAGATGCACGAACGGAGAGAACAACACGCTTTATTGATGAAAAATATTACGGAAGTTCTTATGAACGGGGAGGGCTTTTGGATGATTCGATCTGGAAGACGGATACTGCGTACGTGTCTGCACTTCGGACGGCGTTTGGAAATCTGGAAAATGATGCACCGGTTGAAACCTATACGATTAACGGTGAGGCGCGCCGGAAGATCCGCGAATATGTGGATGCGCACGGATTCGGAGACAGCAGAGAGGTCGGAGCATTACAGGAAATGTATGATCGGTATCTTGTGCCAAATCGTGTAAGATGAAAATAAAAAACAGCCGGCAGGCGTTTCCTGCCTGCCGGCTGCAACTCTTTCATTCTTCTGTGAGCAAGAGCGGAGAGAATATTCCCTAATATATTCTTGTTGATTACGGACAGCCCTTATGTGTGTTCTTCTGCATCTGAGACCGGAGCTTCCGGCTTCTTGATATAGATCTTTTCAATCCGGTTTTTATCCATCTGTTCCACACGAAGCAACACATCATCATCGGTAATAATCACTTCGTTCTTTTCCGGAAGGTGATCCAGCAGACCGATGAGGTAGCCGCCAATCGTATCATAATCCTCGGATGTAAAATTCAAGCCGATCTCATCACAGAGATCTTCCAGGTTGGTGGAGCCGAGAACCATGTATTCACGGTCGCTAAGCTGGACAATCGGATCTTCTTCGTCAGTATCGTACTCATCACGGATTTCACCGACAATCTCTTCCAGAAGATCTTCCAGCGTGATCAGACCCGCAGTAGCGCCATACTCATCCAGAACAATGGCAAGTGAGATAGAGGACTTACGCATTTCCATAAACAATTCCGCAGTGTTCTTGTGCTCGTATGTAAAATACGGTTCACGCATAATATCACGAACAGAAAAATGATCCTTGTCGTGACAGAGAAGCAGATCTTTCATATTGAGGATACCGATCACGTTGTCGGTCGTATCTTCATAGACTGGCAGCCGGGTAAACTTATCCTCCTGAAAAATCTGAATCAGCTCATCGTAGGAACTGTCTACCTGCGCAAAGGTCATATCAATTCTGGGAATCATGACTTCTTTGGCCTGTGCATCGCCAAAATCAAACACATTGTTAATCATGGTGTGTTCTTCAGACTCGATGACGCCGGATTCCTTGCTGACATCCACGATTGTGCGCAGTTCTTCCTCGGTCATCTTCTGGGTATCGGCATTCGGATCAACGCCGAATAATTTGCAGATGCGGTTGGCAAGCTTATTGATGATAAAAATGACCGGAGTCAGAATTTTCATCAGTACCTCAATTACATTTGCATAGGTGAGAGCCAGTTTTTCGGAATTGACCGTCGCCAGTGTCTTCGGCGAGATTTCGCCAAAAATCAAAATGAGTACGGTAAGGATGCCGGTTGCAATACCTGCACCTACACTGCCCCAGATCTTGATTGCCAGAGAAGTCGCGAGCGAGGATGCCGACAGATTCACGATGTTATTACCGATTAAGATTGCAGAAAGCATTTTTCCGGAATTATCTGTGATGCGAAGAACTGTGGCAGCGCGTTTGTTCCCGTCTTCTGCCAGGGTACGCATCCGGATGCGATTGACGGTAATTAAAGCCGTCTCTGCGGATGAAAAGAATGCAGAGAGCATAAGTAAGAGCACTAAGAAAATTATTTGAAATATGTCACTTGAATCCAAGTATGTTCACCTCATTAAATAGCAGGATGCGCACAGATGTATGTGCCATGCCTTTGGTTAATAGTATTCCGGCACACAGGGCGCCGGAATACAAAAGTGTAATATAAATGACATTATATAAAGAAAATGTCTATTCGTCAATACTGTAGTTTGGAGCTTCCTTTGTGATGTGGATGTCATGCGGATGACTCTCACGAAGAGCAGCAGCGGAGATTTTTACGAACTTGCTCTTTTCCTTGAGATCCTCGATCGTCGGGCAGCCACAGTAACCCATACCGGAACGGATACCGCCGACCAGCTGGAAAACAGTGTCCTCCACATTGCCCTTGTAAGCCACACGGCCTTCGACGCCTTCCGGTACCAGCTTCTTGGCACCCTCCTGGAAATAGCGGTCTTTGCTGCCGTTCTCCATAGCTGCAAGAGAACCCATGCCGCGGTAAACCTTGTATTTTCTTCCCTGATACAGCTCGAAAGTTCCAGGAGCCTCATCACATCCGGCAAAGATACTTCCCATCATGCAGACATTTGCGCCTGCTGCGAGAGCTTTTGTCATATCGCCGGAGTATTTGATACCGCCGTCGGCGATAATCGGAATACCGGCTTCTTTTGCAACCTTATAGCAGTCCATGATAGCAGTGATCTGCGGAACACCGATACCTGCAACGATACGGGTGGTACAGATGGAACCAGGACCGATGCCGACTTTTACTGCATCAGCGCCGGCTGCGATTAAGTCGCGTGTTGCCTCTCCGGTAGCCACGTTACCTGCAATGACCTGCAGATCCGGATAAGCAGTCTTGATCTTCTTGACAGCCTCAAGGATATTTCTGGAATGTCCGTGAGCGGAATCCACAACAATGACATCTACGTGAGCCTTTACGAGAGCTTCCACACGTTCCATCATGTTGCCGGTAATGCCGACACCTGCACCGCAAAGCAGACGACCCTGCTCATCCTTTGCGGAGAGCGGATACTTGATCTGTTTTTCGATATCCTTGATAGTGATAAGTCCTTTCAGATGGAAATCTTTGTCGACGATCGGCAGCTTTTCTTTTCTCGCCTTGGCAAGAATCTTTTTTGCCTCTTCTAAGGTAATGCCTTCAGGAGCAGTGATAAGACCTTCGGAAGTCATACTTTCACTGATCTTCTTGGAAAAATCTGTCTCGAACTTTAAGTCACGGTTCGTGATGATGCCGACGAGCTTGTTATTCTCGCAGATCGGAACACCGGAAATGCGGAATTTGCGCATCAAGTCTTCAGCATCCTGCAGTGTATGGCTTGGAGAAAGGAAAAATGGGTCTGTGATAACGCCGTTTTCTGAACGTTTTACCTTGTCGACTTCATCTGCCTGAGCCTGAATGGACATATTTTTGTGGATAATACCGATACCACCCTGTCTTGCCATGGCAATGGCCATTCTGTGCTCTGTGACAGTATCCATTGCAGCACTCATCATAGGGATATTGAGCACGACCTTTTTGGTAAGGTGTGTCGTTAAATTAATCATGTTCGGAGTTACTTCTGAATACTGTGGAACCAAAAGCACATCATCAAAAGTAATTCCTTCACCGATAATTGTTCCCATTTTTATTTTCCTCGCTTTCCTTGTATAAATGTTTGTTAAAAAAGTATATTAGTTTCTCTATAATAGCAAAAAAAAATGTGTGTGTCAATGTGGTATAAGTGCCAGTTGATAAAAAAATATATTGATAAGTTAGACTAATATATAAAAATATTCACAAACGGACAGATGTGTGCTATGATGGCAGTGGGCGACGGGGCCACTGTTACAGGGGGTACGTTGCCTAAATTTATATTACGAGAGCAGTGTATAAGGAGGCAGTATGGAGTTTCGTCCCTGTATTGATATACATAACGGCAAGGTCAAGCAGATTGTCGGCAGCAGTCTTGCGGATGAGGGAGACCGGGCAGTGGAGAATTTTGTCGCCGGAGCGGATGCTGCGTATTATGCACATCTATATAAGGAAGCGGGACTTCGCGGCGGACATATCATTCTGTTGAATTCGCGAGACAGTGCGTACTATGAGGCGACAAAGGCACAGGCCCTGCAGGCGCTTGCGGAGTATCCGGGCGGACTTCAGATCGGAGGAGGCATTGATGCTGCGAACGCAAAGCAGTTTCTGGATGCGGGCGCAAGTCATGTGATTGTTACCTCCTATGTGTTTCGTGACGGAAAAATTGACTATGAACGGCTTGCAACATTGAGGAAAAATGTCGGAAAAGAACATCTGGTTCTGGATCTAAGCTGTGCAAAGCGGGCGGATGGTTATTATATTGTGACCGATCGCTGGCAGAAAGATACTAGGGAACGTGTGACAACAGAACTTTTGGAACGCCTCGGCAGTGAGTGTGACGAGTTTTTAGTACATGCGGTCGATGTGGAGGGCAAGGCAAACGGTATTGAGAGAGAACTTGCAAGTCTGCTTGGCTCCTGGGGCAGGATACCGGTTACCTATGCCGGCGGAGTGCGGGACTTTGATGACCTTGCACTTTTGGGAGAGCTTGGATGTGACAGGCTGAATGTGACGATCGGAAGTGCACTGGATTTGTTCGGAGGATCGATGCCTTTTGAAAAAGTTACAGAATATTGCAGATAGCAGGAGAAGAATCGCGATAGTGAGAAAAGATCACGGCAGTGAGGAAGGAACGTGACAGTGAGAAAAGATCACGGCAGTGAGGAAAGACCGCGACAGTGAGAAAAGATCACGGCAGTGAGGGAAGATCATGGCAGTGGAAGATGGAGGAGAAGAAAATGAGCAAGTATACAAAGCAGGATATTATCCGAATCGTGGAGGAAGAGGATGTCGAGTTCATCAGGCTCCAGTTTACCGATATGTTCGGGACACTCAAGAATGTGGCAATCACGTCCAGCCAGCTTGAGAAAGCATTGAACAATGAATGTATGTTTGACGGGTCCTCCATTGAGGGATTTGTGAGAATTGAAGAGTCGGACATGTATCTGTATCCGGATCTGGATACGTTTGTAATCTTTCCGTGGCGGCCACAGCAGGGAAAAGTTGCCAGAATCATCTGTGATATTTATACCGCAGACCGCAAACCGTTTGAGGGAGATCCGCGGTATGCTTTAAAGAAGGCGGTGGCAGATGCGGAATCTATGGGATATCGTTTTGATGTCGGTCCGGAATGTGAATTTTTCCTGTTTAATCAGGATGAGGATGGACAGCCGACAACGATGAGCACGGAGCGTGCCGGATATTTTGATCTGGGGCCGGTTGATCTCGGGGAGAATGCAAGAAGAGATATGGTGCTGACATTAGAGGATATGGGCTATGAAATAGAGGCGTCCCATCACGAGGTAGCACCGGCGCAGCATGAGATTGACTTTAAATATGACGAGGCGTTAAAAACAGCGGACAATATCATGACATTCAAGCTTGCGGTAAAGACCATTGCAAAGCGGCACGGCATGTTTGCAAGCTTTATGCCAAAGCCGAAGTACGGGGTGAATGGTTCCGGAATGCATGTGAATATGTCGCTTTCCAAGGAAGGTCGGAACATTTTTGACGATCCGGACGGGGAGAGCGGACTGAGCAGGGAAGCTTACTGGTTTATCGGCGGCATTATGAACCATATGAGAGCCATGACTGCAATTACCAATCCGCTTGTCAATTCCTATAAGCGTCTTGTCCCGGGATATGAGGCGCCGATTTATATCGCATGGTCCATGACAAACCGCAGTCCGCTGATCCGGATTCCGGTATCGCGCGGCAGCAGAACCAGAGTGGAACTGCGCTGCCCGGATTCGGCGGCAAACCCGTATCTTACGCTCGCGGTGTGTCTGGAAGCCGGACTGGATGGAATCCGCCGGCAGATCGATCCGCCGGCTGCCGTGACTGAGAATATATTCGAGATGCGGCTGTCGCAGATTAAGAAGCAGGGAATCGAATCACTTCCGGCGGATCTGGGAGAAGCGGTCGAAGCATTTAAGGCAGATCCTTACATTCGTGAAGTACTTGGCGAACACATCAGCGAGAAGTACAGCGAGGCAAAGATGGCAGAGTGGGCAGATTATCGTGCGCAGGTGACGGGCTGGGAAATTGACAATTACCTTTATAAAATATAGGGCCTGGATGCGAAGGGGATAGAATTGACAAATATTATTGTTGCATTTCCCAAACAGGACAATGCCCGCAATATCAAAAAAATACTGATGCAGAACGGTCATCATGTCGATGCAGTCTGCAGCACCGGAGCGCAGGTGTTACAGAGCGCCGGTGAACTTGGCGGCGGGATTGTCGTGTGCGGGTATCGTTTTGTGGATATGATGTACACAGAACTGCACGAATATCTGCCGGTACAATTTGAAATGCTGTTGGTTGCTTCTCCTGCAAACTGTGGAAACCGGGATGTGGAGAATCTGGTCTGCCTTGCCACGCCGCTTAAGGTAAACGAGCTGTTAGATACGGTGGAGATGATGGAATATACCATCACCAGGCGCAGAAAAAAGTTGAAGCAGATTCCGAAGGAGCGCACGAAGGAGGAACAGGAGCTGATAAATGAGGCAAAAGCACTTCTGATGGAACGTAACAATCTGTCGGAGGAGGAGGCGCATCGGTACATACAGAAACGCAGCATGGATAATGGAACCGGTCTGACAGAAACAGCCCAGATGATTTTAAGTTTGCTTGCCTGATGAGTGAGAGAGAGGATTGCCGCAGATGCGGCGGTCCTTTTTTTGTAATAGGAAATATCGTTCCTGTTATACAAAAACGCTCCGCGGGGATGCATACCCGTGCGAATAGGAAAAGTCGCAGACAGGAGAATTTTGTTTACCAGGAATCAAAAAGTGCTTGCGGATTGGATTTAAGTATGAGATAATGGATGACAGAGAGTGGCAATGCGTTGTGTCGTTGGCGACATTTTGAAAGAGAACGAATTCTGTATGGAAGGAATAAGGAGAGAGACATGTACAAGATCAATGATAATTATCAGAAACTTCCGGGAAGCTACCTTTTCAGTACGATTGCAAAGAAGGTAAATGCCTACAGCGAAGCAAATCCGGACAAAAAGATTATCCGCCTTGGCATCGGTGACGTGACACAGCCGATTGCACCGGCAATTATTGAAGCTATGCATAAAGCCGTCGATGAGATGGGGCATGCGGAGACTTTTCACGGATATGCACCGGATCTGGGATATGAATTTCTGCGCAGCGCAATCGTGAAGAACGATTATCAGGCAAGAGGATGCGATATTACAGTTGATGAAATTTTTGTATCGGACGGAGCAAAGAGCGATTCCGGTAATATTCAGGAGATTTTTGCACAGAATAACCGCATTGCAGTGTGTGATCCGGTCTACCCGGTATATGTGGATTCCAATGTTATGGCGGGACGTACCGGTACTTATGATCCGGAGACGGAGATGTGGAGCGATGTGATCTACATGCCGTGTATGATGGAGAATAATTTTGTGCCGGAGTTTCCGAAAGAGACACCGGATATCATCTATCTGTGTCTGCCGAACAATCCGACCGGTACCACCATCACAAAAGATCAGCTGCAGGGCTGGGTAGATTATGCAAATAAGAACAAAGCGGTCATTATTTACGATGCAGCGTATGAGGCTTATATTTCAGAGGAAAATGTGGCGCACTCCATCTATGAGTGTGAGGGTGCCAAGACCTGTGCGATTGAACTGAAGAGTTTCTCTAAGAATGCCGGTTTTACCGGTGTGCGTCTGGGCTATACGGTTGTTCCGAAGGAATTAAAGTGCGGTGAGGTATCGCTGAATGCCATGTGGGCAAGACGTCACGGAACCAAGTTCAACGGTGCGCCGTACATTGTGCAGCGGGCAGGAGAGGCTGTTTATTCCGAGGCAGGAAAGGCACAGTTAAAAGAGCAGGTTGCTTACTATATGAAGAATGCGAAAGCGATCAAGCAGGGATTAAAGGATGCCGGTTACACGGTGTTTGGTGGTGTGAATGCGCCGTATATCTGGCTGAAGACACCGGGAGAGATGACTTCCTGGGAATTCTTTGACGATCTGCTCGCACGTGCCAACGTAGTTGGAACACCTGGTTCCGGATTCGGACCAAGCGGTGAGGGATATTTCCGGTTGACGGCATTCGGAAGCTATGAGAATACACTGGCAGCGTTAGAGCGCATTAAGATGCTGTAGGAACATTACAACAAAAAGCATTAGACAGAGGAGACATGGCGAGTGGAGTCCGTGTCTCCTTTTTGCAAATACAAAGAACGCCGGATTGAGAAAATTTGCTGACGGGTATTGCGTCAAAGGATTTTAGGAAAGGTGTCTGTTGATTTCATGAGAGGAGAATTAAGTGCTGTTTCATTCGTTTTCATTCCTTTTGTTTTTCCCTCTGGTGACGGGAATGTATTTTCTGATACCAAAGAGGGCAAAACAGTTATGGCTGCTTGTGACGAGCTATTATTTTTATATGAGCTGGAATGTGCAGTATGGCTGTCTGATTCTGCTTGTGACCGCAATCGGTTATGGGGGCGGACTTTTGCTGGCACAAAATAAAGTACGACAAGGGAAGAGACGTCTGGCGGTGCTGACCGGCAGTGTTCTTCTGTGTGTCGGAATCCTCTTTTTTTTCAAATATTCTGCTTTTGCAGTGCAGAATATCAACGAATTGCTCCGTGCGGTGGGAAGCGTGCGAGCGTTAAGGGTGCCGGATCTCATTCTTCCGGTCGGAATATCTTTTTACACGTTCCAGACCATCGGGTACCTGATCGATGTCTGGAAAGGGAAGACAGAAGCGGAAAAAAGTTTCCTGCGTTTTGCGCTGTTTGTGTCATTTTTCCCGCAGCTTGTTGCGGGGCCGATCGAGCGGAGCAGCAGTCTGCTTGCACAGCTGCGGGAGCCGGCAGAGTTTGACTATGACAGGGTAAAGGACGGACTGCTTCTGATGCTGTGGGGGTATTTTGAAAAAATGTGGATTGCGGACCGTGCTGCGATTCTGGTCGATCAGGTCTATCAGGATTACCGGAATTATTCCTCCGGCATGCTTGTGTTTGCCACGGTGCTGTTTGCGGTACAGATCTACTGTGATTTCAGCGGTTACAGCCATATTGCCATCGGGGCGGCGCAGGTGCTTGGCATCCGCCTGATGGATAATTTCCGACAGCCTTATTTTGCAGTGAATTGCCGGGAATTCTGGAGACGATGGCATATCAGTCTCTCGAGCTGGTTCCGCGACTATCTGTATTTCCCGCTGGGAGGAAGCCGCGGCAGCAGTGGGAGAACCGCTGTAAACCTGATGATAACATTTCTTGTCAGCGGGCTCTGGCATGGCGCAGGCTGGCACTATGTGGTGTGGGGAGCAATCCATGGAAGCTATCAGGTGGCGGGCAGAGGCATCAGATATGTAAGTGAGGCCGCGCAAAAGAGGCTGCCGGAGAAAAAGATATGCTTCTTTTCGGAAAAAATGCAGGGACTGACGCGCGCGGCCCGGATTTGTGTGACATTTATCCTCACGGATTTTGCGTGGCTTTTTTTCAGGGCAGATCATCTGGGACGAGCTGTGGCGATGCTTCGGCGGATTGTGCAAAACGGTAACTGGCTGGGACAGTTTACCGATGGCACATTATTTGGCATGGGGCTTCGCAGACTGGAGGTGTATCAGCTGGCACTTGCCATCGGAGTTCTGCTTGTAGTGGATATCCTGCATGAATCCGGGATTTCCATACGTGCCTGGCTTGCAAAGCAGGTGCTTGTGATTCGCTGGAGTATTTACATGCTGGTTCTTCTGGGATTTGTCGTGCTGTTGCTGCAGAATTACGGAAGAGCGGCGGCGGAGTTTCTTTATTTTCAATTTTAGGAGGAAGGCATGAAGCGTTTTACAAAAAAGTTGATCGCCTTTTTAGGAATATTTGCGGTACTGCTTCTGACCTTTGATCTGTTGTCGGCGACGGAGAGATTTCGCGGTGTGTTTGCCGCGTTGACGGACAGCAGTGATTACGAGGAGGGAGCCGAGCGGGAAGTGGCTGCGTATCTTGCAAAGAGCAGAACGCCGGGCAGTTACACGAAGCTGTTGGTCGGTGACAGTGTCTGCGCACAGATGACGGAAGCGTTTTTTGATTGTAATCAACAATACTGTCTGGTCGGAAATAACCGCGCGCTGACCATGGCGGGGGAATATCTTCTGGTAAAAGAATTTCTGGAGACGCATGAGAATGTCTCGGAAGTCTGGCTGATGGCGGGACCGGATCTGCTTCAGACGTCGATCGATGCCACATACAGCTATTCTTATGTGGTTCTTCCGTTTTTGCAGGCGGATCTGCTGGGCGAACTTGACGAGGAGACCGCAGAGGAAATGGAGGAGACGTTCGGAAGCTTTTTTCTGAAAAAGCCGGTGGCAGAACTGATCGCCGGTTCGGCGGTAAACCGCAAGCTGTATTTGAATTATGTGAAGGAGCGGGAGGAAGCGGCGAAGAAGGGGAAAAGCGGAGATGACCGGACAGACGGCATGTCTGATCTGGCAGAGCGCTATCTGCGGAAAATTTACGAATTGTGCGACACGCAGGGGGTGGCATGCTATCTGATCCCCGATCCGCTGGCAGATACACCGGCGCGCCGCAAGCAGGTGGAGCAGATCCGGCAGGATTTTGAAACACGGGGATTGGACCGGCTTTTCCCGGATTATTTTTCTGAAATTACCTATTATCCGGCGGACCAGTTTTCGGACGGAATTCATTTTGGCAGACCGTACAATACAAAGGAAGTGTACCGCGAAAAATTAAGAGAACTGTATCTGGACAGAGGGTATCTGGATGGATTTCAAATATGAGCCTGGACGGATTCTGCTTCCTGTTTGGTGTAGAATGCAGCACAAAGAATGGATGGAATTATAGCCGGGCAGCAGTGTGGTGCCAAATGTGGCACTCGAAAGAAATACGATAAAAAGCTTGACAAAACACGATATCAATGTATAATACAAAATGCAAATGAGTTGCAAATGCATGTAAATTGCAAAAACGAATGAGTTGCAAATGTGTGCGGCATGCAGGTGGGATAACGCTTTGGAAAGCGCTATGACAGCGCCCGGGAGGAATGATTTTATGCTGGATGTATTATTGGATACAGTGCTTGACAGTGTCAGGCTTTTGCCATTTTTATTTTTGACTTATCTTTTTATGGAGGCATTGGAACATCATACGGGAAGCAAGCTGAGCCGGAAGATACAGTCCGCCGGAAAATGGGGACCTGTGTGGGGCGGTCTGCTCGGTGTGATTCCGCAGTGCGGGTTTTCGGCAGCGGCATCGAGCCTTTTTGCCGGAAGAGTCATCACGGTCGGAACTCTGGTCGCTATCTATTTGTCCGCTTCGGATGAGATGCTTCCGATTCTGATTTCGGAGTCGGTGCCGGTAGTGACGATTGTGAAAATTCTTGGCAGTAAGGTAATCATTGCTGTGCTGTCCGGTCTGATTGTGGAACTGGTATATGTGAGACTCTTGAAGAAACAGGAGAAGGAGATGGACATTCATGTCGTGTGTGAGGAGGAGCACTGCCATTGCGAGGATGGGATTGTGGTTTCCGCGCTTAAGCATACGGTAAAGATCTTCTGTTTTATTTTCCTGATTTCACTGGTATTAAACGGTGTGATCGGGTTGATCGGAGAGGAAGCGCTGGCGGGACTGTTTTCCGGACTTCCGGTTGTGGGAGAGCTGATTGCTGCCCTCGTGGGGCTGATCCCGAACTGTGCGTCGTCCGTTGTAATCACACAGTTGTACCTGGATGGAATTATCCGGCCGGGCGCCATGATGGCAGGACTTTTGGTGAATGCCGGTGTGGGATTTCTGGTGCTGTTCCGGCTGAACCGCGACTATAAGCAGAATGCGGCCATCATCGCCACCATGTATGCGCTCGGTGTGTTCTGGGGTGTTGTGGTTGAAGCATGTGGAATTGTATTTTAGGAGACGGGGATATGGTTTCACAGACTTTTGCCTGAGCGCAAAAATGTGATATAATGTTCGCGAAGGCAAAAGTGAGCATGGAGCAAAGACGGACGCGCATGCTTGCATGAGTCGGGCGGATATGTTCCATGTGAACGCGCCCGCGAGTCCGGGAAAACGGAGTTTTTCCGGACTTTTGCCGAAGCGTAGCTGATATAATGAACTCTGACGATTTCATATTAGAAGTTCCTGCGGAACTTCGGATGCGCAGAAGTCGGCGCAGAAAAGATGATATAATGGAAATAGATGCAGTTGCGGAGGGATGAGATGGCAGGGAGTGGATATGCGACAAACAGCCGCAGAAAGATTCTTGATTTTTTAAAAAGCAACAGTGACCGGACCGTGACGGTGGCGGATATCGATCAATATCTGAAGCGAAACGGCGATGCCGTCAATATCACGACGATTTACCGTTATCTGGATAAGCTTGCCACAGACGGCACCGTCATGAAATATGTGGCGGAGGCGGGAGGAAAGGCAGTGTATCAGTACGTGGAGCTGGGACAGCACTGCGAGGAGCATCTTCATCTGAAATGTGTCAAATGTGGATGCATCATTCATCTCGACTGCGGATTTATGGATGAGATTGCAGAGCACATCCAAAAGGACCACGGATTTCAGCTACAGTGCAAAAATTCTATATTATACGGTATCTGTAAAGATTGCAGACGGGAATAGTCTGCAGTCTTTTTTTATATAATGAACAAAACGACCATGACAGTGAGGAATGGAAAACGGAACAGAAAGGAATGGAGAGAAGCAGGCGGATCCGCTCGGCCGTGATCCTTGAGGCGGCATTGCTTTTTTTGATGGGAGCAATCCTCTGGGAGAATGGAAAGCTGCCGCAAAAATCAGCCGTGGAAACAACGGCGGACGGCTATATCAAATGGGTAGATTTTAATGTGTCGTATGAGGCATTGTCCAGGGCATACGAGTATGACATAAGCAGTTACGGAGAAAAGCAGCATCTTGACTGGATTGATCTTCTGGCGTACGTCGGGGCAAAGAACGGCGGAGATTTTGGAGCCGGAGCAACGGAGGACATGCGTACCGCTGCTGAAAAAATTCTCTGCGGGGAGGATACGATGGAGCATATGACCGCAGATATGAAGATGTTTTCCTATTACAGGGAGGCATACGGAGCGGTTCTTGGCGGTATGGTCGGTGAATATGAGATCCAGGAAAAGGAGGAGGGGTCATATGTAAAAAAGTATGGTCTGAAAGCATTTTCACCGATCGCAAAAGGGTTTGAGTACAGTGATTATGATGATTTCGGGGTGTCAAGAAGCTATGGATATCAAAGACAACATCTGGGACATGATATGATGGGGCAGGTCGGAACCCCAATCAGAACGAAAAGTAGAAAGACGTTAAAAAGTAACGTCGAGATGATCGCCATCGAAAACACAGGACTTTACGATGGAGCGGATCAGTTCGTTAATTTCGGTATAACTCATGGAGTCCATGTTGTCAAGCAGATTGCATATCCGGTGATACACAAATTCTTTTGTCTCGGCGGACACAGCCGCCCGGCGGTTGCGCTGCTCGGCGGTGCGAAGCTTCTTTTCAAGGACAGACTTTTCTTTGTCCAGAGCTTCCAGTTCAGCAATGATATACTTTGCCGCGGCAGAATCGGCGCTGCCGGAGAGCGCATTCATCAGATTCCGGATGGAGTCGGTCGTCTTTTTCAGATCCGCGCGCATTTTGCCGGTATCAACGTAAGAGACGTTTTCCTCAAGTTCAATGCTGTCCGGAGACAGCTTAATCTTTTTTAATTCCTGCAAAAAACGGTCGTCAATGTCATCTACCCGCGTATAGCCGGTATCGCAGGCGGACACTCCCTCACGCGCCATTTTGGGGCAGTAGTAATAGGAGAACAGGCTGCCGTTCTTTTTGTATGTACGGATATTCATTTTCACGCCGCACTTGCAGCGGAGTATGCCTTTTAAAATCCCGGCTTCGTACTTGGCGTACCGGGTGGATTTGTTCTGACCAAGGCGCTTCTGGATGGCGATCCAGTCGGCACCGGAGAGAACCGGATCATGAATGCCGATAGCAATCGAATAGGTATCTTTTCTGACGGTCGTTCCGTTGGACTGCGTGGTGCGGCCGTAGCCGATCAGCCCGTGTCTGCCGTCGAAGAGTGCCGGATCAGGAAGCTTGTAGCCTTTTTCCAGAAAGTAGTAGTACGCGTCCATATCGTTGGCGCAGTAGACCGGATTGGTGAAGAGGTTGTATAGCTTGCTGCAGCTGTAAAAGGCATCCCGTTCCGTGCGGATTCCCTCCGTGCGCAATGTGCGCTCCAGCTTGGTGATGGATGTGCCGGAGAGCATGAGGGAGAAGATATATTTTACCGTCTTGATCCGCTGCTCGTCCACGATGAGATAAGAGTGCGTTTTATCGCCGATCTTCTTACGAACAGAGGTCATACCCGGCGGCAGGGTGCCGCCCGTCCACTTCCCGGCTTCCCCCAGGCTTGCCATATTGTCCGCAACACGCTCTGCGGTGTTCTCGCGTTCCAACTGTGCAAATGCCGAGAGGATATACATAACGGTCCGTCCCATCGGTGTAGAAGTGTCAAAGGATTCTTTTACCGACAGGAAAGAGACATTGTGTTGCTGCAGCGTCTCATAGATCTCTGAGAAGTCCTTGACGCTTCGGCTGATACGGTCCAGCTTGTAGACGATGATGATATCGAGTTCGTCCGCCTTGACATCCGCCATCAGTTCGGTAAAGGAAGGGCGGTGCGTATTCTTCCCGGAGAACCCCTCGTCCTTGTCGTAGATTCTGAAATCCAGTTCCTGATCCTTGAACATCAGCCGGGCGTAGTCCTTGCACGCCGTGATCTGCACCTGCACCGAGTCACTGTTGTCCCGGTAGACCGATTTTCGTGGATAGATTCCGATTCTAAGCATAGTATCACTCCTTTGTTCCTGTACAGTGTATGTAAAAATAGGTATAAAAATAACAGCCAGCAGAGAACTGGTGTTCCGCTTGCGCCGTGCTGCTTTGAATGATACAATATGCTTGTTGAGGGCTTTCGTATCATTCGAGAGCATGACCGTCCTGCTTTAGAGTGGGGCGGTTTTTATTTTTTATTATGTTGTTTCTGCAAATCTATTTGCTGATTTGTAGTAATAGCTCTAATTAACTCATCTAGATTTTTCCTATGCTCATCATCTAAGAAACGGTATGCTTCAATTAAATGAATTTCTTTTTGTGACAGATTAAGTTTTTTATTGTTGTTTGGCACTAATAAGTTTTTTAGATTAATAACCAGTTTGTAAACACTAATAGTTGTATCAAAGACTACAAGCAGTGAAACAATGAAGCTAAACAGTAAAATAACTGTCATTATATTGAATCTAGGAATTAAAATAATCATAGGTTCTAGCATAGATGCTAATGCGAGTAAAATTATAAGTATGAGTAAGGCAATTGTGTTTTCGCATATTTCTTTTAAAATATTAGTGCTAGTTTTAGCCCAATTTTGTTGGTCGTCCACTGTTTCTTTATATTTATCCAAGATGGTTATCATTAGTGCAACGATAGCCAACGAAACAGAGAAAAGAGCTATTTCAATATTGATAATAACGTCGTAGCAAATCACTTTATTATCTTGGTATTGGAATAGATAAGAAAGTATAGTTGAAATAATTAGGCATACTAAGAGTTTAAAAAAGTTTTTTCCCCACATAATATCATTCCTTCCGATGTTCTGGGTCAATTCGCTTTATATGTGCAAATGTATTGTTTATAATCTGCATATCAGAATCTTTTAATTGCCCTAGTTCTTCTGGCAAGTGTACGATGAAAGGATTATCAACGTTAGAACATCCTTTTTTGTCAGTATTTGATTTTATTTTCCATTTTCCGCCTCCCGCAGAAGAATATCTGATAGCGTCTTGCAGAAATTCGTTATTACTATCAATATTAAGTCGACCATCTTCATTTTTCAAGTGTATACTTACGCTGGTATTGTTATATTTTTCATTTGTTTTGTGTAAAAAATCATTTACAGTTTTTATTCCCCCTAAAAAGTTCGGAGAAGAAAGCGTGATGTCGACATCAGTAATAGCACCTTTATTGGTGGCAACGTATTCCCAAAAATAATTTTTTTCTGCCATAATACCTATTTCAAAATATAAATTTTTAGGCTTTAAAAATTTTGATATTACATTTGCAATTATACTTTTTTGGGATTCAAGTGTTGCCGAAATTTCAGTATTTTTTTCTATTACCATTCATTGATTTGTAGTATTAATCAATATATTGCATTTCTTGTAATTTCCCATTGGAGTATCTCCAATTCCTTCATCTGTTTTTTCTCTAATAATATCTTGAAGTTCCTTAGCAAAGCTCATAAAAAAGCAGCATTCGGATAGTTGTTTGCAATATAATGCGTAATTAGTGCCACGGTGAGTTGTTTCTTTACGTTTTTCCTGTTTAAATGACATTAACCAGTCATTAAATTTCATTTCTTTTGAAATACCAATGGCAGTGTCAATGTCAATTTGGGTGTCTGGAATTAATGAGTAGCGTGTAATAAAATAATCTTTTTGTTTTTCTTCCATCATATGTACCTCCAATAATCAAACGTCAGTTCGACGAAAGACGTTTTTTTTATTGAAAGCAAATCTTATTAACTTAATGCCTTATTGCAGGACTTTGATTTATAGAGATTTAATAATCCCATAAACTATACCTTCTTTCGTTTGTAATAACAAAATTTTACCACATATATAATACAATGTATACAAAATTGATAATCCTACACTAATTCAAGAACCGCAATATTAGGTTCAAAAACAATAACATAATTATCCAGTTTCGTGTATACACCATACTTATTTCTGTAGTAATTAAGGCTATCAATTAAAAACTCCTCGGTTATCTCAAGGTACTCCGCTGATTCTGATATGCTTTGACAGTGGTGCAAGTAGGCATCCACGATGCCGCGCAAGCCGACCAGCTTATTATAGGCTACGATCCTGCCGCGCATTTCCTGTTTGCGGTTTCCTACGGTGGACTGATCGAGTATGTTGCCGGTTGCGGTGTAGTGGTGTCCGAGTTCTTCGGCAAGAACGCAGGTCTTTTCTGTTTCGGTCATATCTTTTCTGATAGCGATCCGGTTTCCTTTGAGCCGCCCCTTGCTGACAGGGAGCGGCTTTTCTTTTACGGTAAGGTTATTGTTATCGGCTTCTATTAAAAGTTCTTCGTATGTCAAATATATTCCCCCAATAAGCTAAACACACATTTCTTCGTAAGCGTAACTATGTTCATACATATATTCCGGCGCACAGTCTATTTCCTCGTCCATCCATGTAAGAGCACCATGCACGATTTTGAAATTTTCAAATATGGATTCATCTTTCAGCGGTTCAAAAGCAGATCCAGTCAGTACAGTTGCATCAAACACACGCTTTTCCCCGGTAGAAAATGTAAGAAGCATCATCAATCGGTCAGTAACTCTGGCATCTGTAAGCTTTAATGATTCCTTAAATTCATTTGCATATACAATTCCGTTTGCTTCAAACATAAAGGCACCTCCTATAATGGATTGATCTTGTCAAAGTGATCGCCTTTGACGGCTTTGTTCCATGCGTCATATACTTCGTCTTCGTATATGGCAAGCCAACCGTTGATAATTTTTAATTGCTTGGCGGGGATAGAGCCAGCCAGTAATTCGCCATCGACGGCAATCACGGCTTCATAGTCTCCGTAAAATGCGTGAATGTGTGGTTTATGATGCTGCTGTACATCGTTGAAATACATTTTAATGATGATTCCGTAAAATCTGCTTAACTCTGGCATATAAATCCCTCCTGTGAGATATATAATAGCGCATTATGTGTCCAATTCTTTGGACTAGAAGTTTTCGTCATCCATAATATCTTCTTCCAACTTTTTTAGTTCGTCCGGTGCGCTCATGTAATCATCAGCATGAGCGGCATTGACTTCATAAGTAGAAGTTTCCTTAACTGTCATAGGAACAATGTTATCCGTTTTCTTCTTTTCTGCAACAGAGCGTTCATATTCCTTTTCCAGTGTGAAGTCTACCATTTCTTTGCCGTGCTCGTCGAGATCATTATATCTTTTTAACAATTCCATTTCAGATGGCTTAATGTGAAAATTCTTACCTGGAACTTTTATTCCATATGCCTCTTCCATTAAAGAGACAAAATCTAACTCGTATAATTCGCATAGTGCTAAAAAAGTGTCCATATCTGGCTCTGTCACACCGTTTTCATAATTACTTAATGTGGTATTTTTTATGCCAGTCTTTTTTGACACATCACTTTGCTTTAAGCCCTTGTCTAAACGTCCTTTTTTCAATTGAGATACTAGGTATTCATTCATGGCTTTTTCCTCTCTTATTGGATTGATTTCATTATATTACGAAATTTTGGAATTGTAAAATAAAATTTCAAAAAAATTAAAATTTGTTATTGACATTCCATGAAAAATGGAATATAGTTTAATCATTCCAGAAAACATGAAATAGAGGTGAGAAAACAAAAATGGTTTTAGATTTTATGGAATTGAAAGACTTCATTGATAAGTCTGGATTAAAGCAAAAAGCAATCGCTGAAAAGTCCGGCGTGCCAGAAGTTCAGTTATGCTTAATTCTTCAAGGAAAAAGAAAATGTGAGGTGGGAGAGTATGCAAGTATCTGTGAAGCTTTGGGCGTTAAAGTTGACAGATTTATCAGAAAAAAACCCCGTATGCCGGACAAAACAAAAAGCTGCTAGTGCGTCATCACTAACAGCCAATGCCTAAATTTTTTAACCTTATGTACTTTGCAGACTTTCGCCGCATTGTATGACGCCAACGCTTCTTTAAGTACTCCGCCACTTACGCAGTTTTAGTTCAGCGAATCTGACGAGCAGATTGTAGTGCATGCCCATTAGTTGGCAGAAATGAAGGAGTATCCGGTATGGTGGAACATTTTAAACGAGTGTTCGCTCATGCGTTTTTTAATCCGCTTCCCTGCGGCAGCTACGCCATACTGATCGCTACATTTAACCAGTTTGAAATGCTTTGGTACCATTGTTGCGACCTTCAATTAAAGGAACGGGGCAGGAACAGTTTTTTAATCATTTGTGATTCCACCCTTCTTGCCCGATTTGGGTAAGAAAATATTAACATAGGCAAAAGAAAAATTCAAGTATTCAAAATGAAATTTGTAGGAGATATCATCTGTCCAATTATCTGGACAGCAAATAAGAAGGGAGTGAGAAGAATGGAAAAGGTAGATGCACTTATTGAAGCACTGGCGGAGCATATCAGTGAAAAAATTTCATCTGGCGATGCTTACAGCGAAAGTGAAGCTACAGAAGAGACAAAGGCTCTCGCAGAGCTGATTTCCGCAAGAGCCAATGTGCTTTAGTTACTGATTGTCAGTATTTCCTTCAATAGTATCAACAATTGTATTGAAGAAAGTCGTTATTTCACTTGCAGTATCAGCAGAATTTTTATGGCATTCAAACAAACCGTTTTGAATAGCTAATTCCGTAAAATTTTTAGCAAGTGCATATTTGGTGTTATCAGATAGACACATAAAACATATTCTCCTTTCTTATGTACTCGGACGCGGCAACGTCCTGTAAGGAGATTGTACCACAAGTGAAGAACGATATACAACAATAGTTTAACGGCAAAGGAGATGATGCACAAAGCAGGAAAAGGGTACAAGCAGGCTGTCATATGATTTAACGGAGGTGGAAATGTATGGCAAAGAGAAAGAAAAAGGAGATTACCTGCAGCGTAACGATAACCGAGGGAGCATCGGAACGGCTTACCAAGGCATTGGTTAAGATCCATTATCAGCGGAAGCGTGATGAAGAGATGCGCGGGATAACGAAGGATGAAACCGCTTAGGCGGTAGCGGCGGACAAGCCATAAGAAAGGAGTGAGAACGTTGAAAAGGATAGGCAAGATCATTACGGCGGTCGGAATCGGCATAATGTTTTTCGGTGGAATGTGTGATGCAGACGACATTTATTATTACTACCTCATTGCCGTGATTGCGTTAGGCGCGTTGGTATCATTGGCGGGCTTGGCGATCATGTCGGTGGAGCTGCGCAGAGCCGAGCGGCGGAAAGCATGTTTTTACTTTATCCGTAGACGGGACAGGCTGGATGCGGATGTGGAGTTTATCGATTTGGACAAAAAAATAGCACCCTGATAACTTTGGCGAGTACAGGTGCTATTTACCGTAGGAATACATAAGTATTTCTGCGTTCATTGTAACACGAAAAAGCAGTTTTTGAAAGTGTGATTTTATGATTTTCAGAGAATGTAAGTGCTGCGGTCATCCAATGGACCCGGGAGAGGGTCAGAACGGTATGTGTGATGAATGTGTCACCGGGGAGACGGAGCGGCAGCAGCGGGAAGAACAGATGGCGCGGATGATCCGGGCAACGGATTTTAAACAGATGGAAATGGAGGACATTTTAAAGTGAATATAACAAAAATCAAGATTAAGAATCTTTTTGGAATCAAAGAGTACGAAGCAGACGGAAGATCTTTGGAGCTTTCCGGCAAAAATGGTACAGGTAAGAGTTCTGTGCTTGATGCGATCAAGTATGCACTTACAAACAAAAGTGATCGCGAGTACATTGTGCACAAGGGTGAGACAGAGGGCGAGATCATTGTAGAGACTGACACAGGCCTTTCTATCGATCGCAAATCCAGAACGAACAAGGCAGACTACAAGTCTGTGAAACGAAACGGATTAGAGGTTGGCAGCCCGGAAGCATTTCTGCGGGAGTTATTCATGCCGCTGCAGCTGAATCCAATCGAGTTCATGAAGATGGATAAGAAGCAGCAGAACGCGATTATCCTTGATATGATCGATTATCCGTGGGATATGAACAAGATTAAAGAGTGGTTCGGCGAAATTCCGGCGTGGGTCAGCTACGATCAGAGCATTCTTTCCGTACTGAATGATATCCAGGCGGAGAACGGTGATTATTATCAGAACCGCCGGAACATCGACCGGGATATTAGAAATAAGAAAGCATTCGTGGAAGAAATCGCGAATGGAATTCCTGCAGGATATGACGTTGAGAAATGGGAGAACGCAAGTGCCGGTGATATTTACCGTCAGATCGAGCGTATGCAGAGAGAAAACCAGACCATTGAGAGAGCCAAGCTGTTAATGGACAGCCGTGACAGTAAGATCAGAAAATTTGAAGCTGATCGTGAAGTCGAGGTCACTGCTTTGGACCGCGAAATTGCCAACCGGGCAAACCAGATTGACAAGTCCATCGCTTCGTTGAATGAACAGATCCGGTCATATGAGACGGAGAAAGAACAGCTCGCATCTAAAAAGAAAGACAAGCTGGAAGTGATTGAGCAGACATATAAGGCGAACGTGGCACGGTTTGACGCGGAGGTTGCCGAGTATGCAGAATATGCGGACAAGCAGCCGCAGGATGTGACACCGTTACAGGAACAGGCGCAGGAGATTGAGAAAATGCAGTCTCATATCAACGAATATAAACGGATGCTCCGGTTGCAGAGCGAGATCGCGGATATGCAGGAGCAGTCACAGCAGCTTACGGACAAGATCGAAAAGGCAAGAACACTGCCGGGAGAGATCCTTGCAAACTGCACAATCCCGATTGAGGGCTTGACGGTGGAGGATGGCATTCCGTTAATTAACGGCTTACCGGTAAGCAATCTGTCCGAGGGCGAGAAGCTGGATCTTTGCATTGATGTTGCGCTTCAGAATCAGAATGGTCTGAACATCATATTGATTGATGGAGTGGAGAAACTGGCAACCGATCTGCGTGAGAAGCTTTATGCCAAGTGTAAGGAAAAAGGCTTGCAGTTTATTGCCACCAGGACAACGGATGATGAAGTTTTGACAGTGGTTACATTGTAGGAGGTATGACATGGAAAACACAGAGATCATGACAGTAGAGCAGACCGGTCAGTTATCAACAAATGTATTTTCTGACCCGGAGGCTTTTCAGAATTTATTTAATATTGGGAAGATGTTTGCATCATCTTCCCTGGTGCCACAGGCATATCAGGGAAAGCCAATGGACTGCACGATTGCTGTTGATATGGCTAATCGAATGGGTGTTAGCCCGATGATGGTAATGCAGAATCTTTATGTAGTACAGGGGAAACCGCAGTGGAGCGGACAGGCTTGCACATCAATGATTATGGCAAGTGGAAAATTTAAAAATGTTCATCATGTATATACCGGCGAACGTAACACGGATTCTTGGGGATGTTTTTTAACTGCTGAAAAGGTAGATACCGGGGAAACTGTAAATGGTGCAGAGGTGACCATTCAGATGGCAAAAGATGAGGGATGGTATGGAAAGAACGGAAGTAAATGGAAAACCATGCCGGAACTCATGCTTGCGTACCGCGCATCTGCATTTTTTGCAAGAGTGCATATCCCAAATTCGCTTATGGGGTGTTCAGTTGAGGGAGAGGCGGAAGATATTGCAAAGGTACCGGAAACGCCAGTGCCGGATCCGTTCGCAGATTCTAAACAGGCACAGGCTGAGAAAGAAGCATCGGAGGTATTTGACAATGTTGTTGACTAATGAGAATTATTACAGTCTGGAAGCCAACAGAGAATTTCTCTCTGTCAGTCAGTACAAGGATTTTATGGGTACATATGGGAGCGCAGGTTGCGAAGAGTGTGCTCTTGCGAAGATAGATGGCACATGGAAAGAAAATATGGAAGATTCCGATGCCTTGATGGTTGGGTCGTATGTAGATGCGCATTTTGAAGGCACACTTGATTTGTTCAAGGCGAAGCATCCGTGCATGTTCAAAAAAAATGGTGAACTGATGGCAAAGTACATCAAAGCAAATTATATGATCCAGCGGTGTGAGCGGGATGAACTTTTTATGCAGTTCATGAGCGGAGAGAAGCAGGTCATTATGACAGCGGAGATGTTCGGGACAAAGTGGAAGATCAAGATTGACAGCTACCATCCGGGGAGATGCATCGTTGATCTAAAGACTTGCCAGAGCATCACAAAAACATTTTCCCACCCAGATATTGGACATCTGAATTTCCTTGCTGAATGGGGGTATTACATTCAGGGCGCGGTATATCAGAAAGTAGTGGAGATCAATACCGGCAAAAAGCTTCCATTTTTTATTGCGGCAGTGTCGAAAGAAAAGGAACCCGACATACAGGTGATCGCTGTTGAGCAGCAGCTTCTGGACGAAGCCCTTACAGAGGTTGAGCACAATGTGCCGAATATCCTTGCTTTAAAGAAAAGATCCTTGAAGCCGATCCGCTGCGGGCAGTGTGATTACTGCAAGTATACCAAAGTGCTGGACAAGCCTATCTGGTCAAGTGAATTGCTCGGGGAGGTATAGATGAAAGATTCTATTGTTGTAGATATGAGATATGCCGAGTACGACATGATTGATGGGACACCGAACGTACACCGTCATCATATTTTCGAGGGAACGGCAAACCGCCGGATATCAGATGAAGACGGACTGTGGGTACCGTTGTCGTATGAACACCATGAGGGGAAAATGAGCGTGCACATGAATAAAGAAATGAGCACGTTAATGCATATCATTGGTCAGTTGGCATGGGAGAAACATTGCGTTGCCGGTGGCGAGTCGGAGGAGAATGCAAGAGAACTGTTCCGAAAGAGATACGGGCGCAGTTACTTATAGGTTGAAACACCTTAAGAAACCCGTTCATGCGGTTTTTATATCACGAATTATTGAAAGCCATGGATACCTCCGGGGTCGTCCCGGAGGGGAAAGGAGAAATGTTGAATCAGTTAGAGATTTTTAAGAATAGAGAGTTCGGAGAGATTCGGACAGTTGCCATAGATGGAGAGCCGATGTTTTGCCTTATTGATATTTGCAAGGCGTTGGGAATGAGTAATCCTTCAATGGTGGCACAGAGACTGGATGAGGATGAACTGACTAAGTTAGACTTAGGCAGTCGTGCGGGAGATACAAATTTTATTACTGAAAGTGGATTGTATGCTGTAATTCTCAGGAGTGATAAACCTAATGCAAAGAAGTTTAGAAAATGGGTGACATCGGAAGTGCTACCACAGATCAGAAGGACCGGATCATATCAGAAGAGACTCACGCCAGAAGAAATGATGCGGATTCAGCTTGGAATGGTAGATGATCACGAGAACCGCATCGAACATCTTGAAAATACCATGACGATTGACTACGGTCAGCAGCAGGAATTAAAGAAAGCTGTAAATAAGAGAGTCATCGAGATCCTTGGTGGCAAGAAAACTCCGGCATACAAGGAATTAAGCAAAAAGGTTTTCGCGGAATGCAATCATGATATACAGGACTATTTTGCAGTCAATTCGAGAAATAACATCCCGTCACTGCGTTTTGAGAATGCTCTTGAATATGTAGAGGGGTGGAATCCGAGTAACAATACGATCCTTGATGTGAGAAGCTGCAATGCTGGAATGGGTGGTGCAGATGGAGTATAAGTTCACGATCCCGGGGCGGTTGGATGGTTTGAATGAATACACTGCCGCCAACCGGACGAATCCGCACAAGGGCGGACACATGAAGCAGAAGAATGAGGATGGAATCATCTGGCAGATCCGGCGGCAGCTTCCTGGTATTGGCACTATTACGGCACCGGTACTGATCTATTACCGTTTTTTCGAGAAAGACCGGCGCCGGGATAACGACAATATTTTGTCCTGCGCGGCTAAGTTTGTGCAGGACAGCTTGAAAAAGGCATGGGTAATCAAGGACGACAACCAGAGATGCATCCCGCACTTCTATTTCGATACGTTTGTGGATAAGGAGAATCCGAGAATTGAAGTGACGATCACGGAACTTACCGCGGGACAGGCGAAAATGACGCTGAAAGACCTGCTTAAGGACTTAGAAACGGGGTGATCGGTTGGATGGCAACTACATAAAATTGAGCCGGGGGTTGCTGGAATGGGAATGGTACACGGATATCAATACCACCCGGCTGTTCATCCACATGCTGTTGAAAGCCAACTGGAAGGATGGAAATTTTAAAGGGACAACGGTTTCGCGTGGATCATTTGTCTCGTCCATCGGGAAGCTGGCGGGCGAAACTGGACTTACGGAGCGCGAAATTCGGACAGCAATTTCGCATTTGAAAAAGACAGGCGAAGTGACAAGCAAAACGACAAACAAATATACCGTATTTACAGTGGTTAAGTACGATTTATACCAGACGAGCGACAAGCAAAACGACAGTCAAGAGACAAGCAAGCGACATTCTAACGACATTCTAACGCCAACAATAGAAGAAAAGAAAGAAGGAAAGAAGGGAAGAAATACACCCCCTATATCCCCCGTGGAGCGGTTCGTGGAATTTGCTGCAGCCTACCCGAAAAAATGTACTGGCTATCTGGCAGAATCGGAATACTGCAATGCGGTGATGGCTGGCGTACCGGAGGATGATCTGATACGGGCGGCGCAGAATTATGCAGATGCTTGTTGGCGGGACAGAACGGCGGAGCGGTACATCAAGAAACCGGAGAACTGGCTTCGTGAGAACGTATTTATGCAGTACCTAAAAGGAGTGAGCAATGGAGCAGATGGAACAAACGCTGGAGAAAATACTACAGCGCATGAAAAATCGATCAATGAGCGGCTCGGGGAACTTGGAGACACCGGAGAATTCGAGGGATTCTGACGTGTGCCCGTTATGCAATGGCACCGAGTGGATCTTGACCGAAAAGGACGGTATCACAACGGCGGTGGAATGTAAGTGCCGGGAGCGGGCGGCGATGTCAAGGCGGTTGCGGTTTGCAGATATACCGGAAGCGTTCCGAGGGATGGATTTGAAAACCTTCCGCACGGATGTGTACCGACAGCCAGACAGCAAAAAGACAGTTACGGATGCCTGCCGGATCATAAAGGCTTACCTGGAAGATTTCGGAACCCAGAGGGAGCAGGGAATGGGGCTGTTTATCTGGTCCCGCACAAAGGGCAGCGGGAAGACCCGGATTGCTGCCGGGATTGCAAATGAGTTGATGAAAAGCTATGCAGTCAAGTTCGCGGTATCGCTGACCATCTTGCAGGAGATCAAGAATACATGGCGGCGGGATGCCGAATACAGTGAGAGCCGGTTACTGGATGCGCTTAACACGGTGGATGTGCTGATTATCGATGATTTCGGCGTGGAATCCCCGGCAGCGTGGATCAACGACAAGATGTACCAGATCATCAACGAGCGGTATATCAACCGGCGGGTGACAATATTTACGAGCAATGAATCATTGGACAGCCTGCGGTACGATGACCGGATCACCAACCGGATCAAGGAGCGGACATATCAGATCGCATTTCCGGAAGAGAGCGTGAGGGATCATATTGCAGAGCGGAATCAGGAAGAGATGATTGAAAAAGTTATGAGAGGACAGGGCAATGGAGAGAAGAAAAAGAACGAGCATGTATGACCCGTACCGAGAGGATATTGTGGCAGCGCTTGAAGCAGGCAAGACGATCAGACAGATTTACTATGAAATCATATGCCCGGCGCTGAACGGCGGGTGCGAATACAGCGGTTTGGTGTACTACGTGAATAAAAATGGTCTCCGATACGTGACGGAAAATGACGGCTATGAGCCGGTACATATCTGCGCGGAGTGTGAACATTGCGGAAAAATCCAGCGGGAGCGGTTCGATCCCATGAGTTTTTGCAAGAAAGCGAAGCGGGAGATTTTGTCGGTGGTTAAGACGTCGCCGCGGTGGTGCCCGTTACGATCGAGGATACAGGGGGCGAGATAAATGCATAGAGACAGTAAGGAGCGCCGCAAGCGCGCAGCAGAGATCAGCGAGCGGATGACACGCCCGAGCAAGCATGTGAGCGAGGATGCAATTAAAAGGTTTCGAGAAGTGCCGTATCAGTTGCGGTGCAGAAAGGAGCAGGGAAATGATTGAATGCATGAGAACAGTAGCGTGGAAGCCGCAGACCAATGCCGACCGGATCCGGAGCATGACGGATGAAGAACTGGCAAAATGGTTTGATGCTGTGACGAAAGACGTACTTGGTGGAAGCACTTGGGATAAAAAAGGATGGCTTAAATGGCTTCGGGCAGAAAGTGAGGGATAGCATGGAGAGACTAACGGAGAGAAATCCGTTGTGGATTGATGATGAACTGTGGGAAAGGGCATGTGAACCGGATTGCGAGGAAATAGATGCCGTATATCGGAAACTCAAAGACTACGAGGATGCCGAGGAACAGGGATTGCTTCTGCGGTTACCAATCAGTGAAGATGCACCAGTGTATTCCATCGAGTATTGTTGCGGAAAAAACAAAAGTAATCGGTCTGGAATGTGTTTTAGAGGATTTTGCGAGAATTGCAGTGACAAGGCGTACTATATACGCGAAAGCGTAGCGAAATACTGTAGCATATGTGAAATTAATAGGTCGGTATTCCTTACCAGAGAGGAAGCCGAAGCCAAGCTGAAAGAAATGGAGGGCGCAAATGGAGAGTAGATATTTATATCGCGGAAAGCGGAGTAGATTGGTAACGGTCAGATGGCATTTGAGATTGTTGGTGTGAAATGAAAAAGAGAGGTGTTAGCCCCTCTTAATCCAAGTAATGTCATATCCCATAATTTCTGCTAAAGCCAGGCATTCACTGTATTTAATGGTTCCACGTGATAGTTTATTAGAAATATTTTGAGTGGTTGTTGGCTCATGTGTTTTATTATACTCAGCAACTATTTCTGTTAGAGTCATACCGCTTTTGGCAATATAGGATTTTATTTCATTACGAATATCATTACTCATAAGATACACCTCCTGTGTTTAATTATACGATATAGAATAAAAATATTCAATAGAGTGTAAAAATATTTGCTTAAGTGTTGACAATTGTTTCGCTATAGTGTATAACAAAACTATAATAAAACAAAAAACACGGAGGTAATAAGTATGTATGAAGTAATCAATGAGGAATTAGGTATCAAGGCATGTGGACTGGCTGATTTAACGGCAGAGCAGGTAAATCACTTTTTGGGGCTTTGGGAAGATGGTGCGAGAATTGGAACGCTCACGGTATTCTTTGAAAATGAGACAGGGGATTTGGTTTTGAATAAGGACAATGAGATGTATGACACATACAGAGAACTTGCAGAAATATACATGGGGGCATCGTCAGATCGTCGCGAAGAAATCTGGGAGAATTGTCCAGTGCCGCAGATGAAAGAAACAATAAGAGTAATGGAAAATTGCTTGAAATTCCGGAGAACAGAAAAGGAATTGTTCAGAGCAAGAAAAAATTATATCGCATGTGAGCCGTCTTATGCGATCTTGAGTGAAATCCGTAAAAAGTATGATTTGGCAGGAGCAGTAAGCGTAGCATTTCGATATGGCATCATGCAGGGAAAACGAATGGAGAGAGCGAAAAAGAAAAGACAATCCGTTATCGCCTAGCCAGCACACAGGATTGCCTTAAGCACAAGGAGTACCTTGTAAGCTGATTATAGGGTACTCCAAAACGAAAAGCAAGAGAAAAGGAGAAAAAAATAGATGAACGATTTAATGATTTTTGAAGGACATGAGGTAGAAGTATTTGAATTTGAGGGACAGGTATTGTTTAATGCAAATCATGTCGCTGAGATATTAGAAATTAAAAATGTAAGAGATAATTTGCGAAAAATGAATGACAGACAGGTTGTTCATCTGACAAATTCCGCTGTCGGTAAAGCCGACAGCAGAAATTCGGATGTGACAAAAAGTAACATCCGAAAATTAAACAATGCAGGAGAAAACTTCCTTACAGAAAGCGGTGTCTATAAGTTAGTATTCAAGAGCCATAAACCAAACGCTGAAAAATTTACAGATTGGATTGCCGATGAAGTGCTTCCTGCATTGCGCCACACGGGACATTATGAGATGCAGAAACAGAGAACAACTAAGAAAGTGCATACAGAGAGTTTATCAGCAGTAAATAATGCGGTCAAGATTCTTACACCTATGCTCGCGGCGGCTGGATGTGATAGCAAGATACAGCTTCTTACGGCAAAGTCACTTTATGAAAAGGCAGATGTAATGCTTCCGGTGCTGATTGAAGCAGATCAGCAGTATTTTGATACGGTACATATTGCCAGACAGGTAGGCATTTACTATCAGAGTTCCGGTAAGCCGGCAGATAAGGCAATCAATGAGATCATTCGGCGGCTTGATTTGCCAGAAAACATGTACATTGAAACATGGGAGAGCAAGGGGAAATGGCAGGGGACGGTTAGAAAGTATGCGCCGGAAGTTAGTGACATGGTACGTGTATGGTATGCGGATCAGGGCTATCCAAGAGACATTGAATATGTACAGAGTGATGGTCAGACAAAAGCATACCACGTGATCTGGCGTGGCGGCGAGGTGGCATAGTATGGGAAAAGTTTTAGAATTTCTGCAAAGACGTCCGTTTTATTGTGCGGAGGATTTTAGATGCTATGTTGGGTTTACTATTGAAGAAGTCATATCGGATGAAAATGATTGTAATGCGAAATTGATTCTGAAAAATGCAAAAACGAATAAAAGGGCTGTACTTGATATTGAAAGAGCACTGGATGGAGAAACAGTATTTGCGTTGGAAAGATAATTTTTTGGGGAGGTAACAGGATGACTGAAAGAGAATTTTATATTTCCATTATTCCAGATGTGGCAGAAATGATCGTATATCTTAAAAAGATACCAGAAGAAGGACAAGAACAGATTAAGCAGGAAATGATGGCTGCTTGTAAGGATAGACCAGGGGCATTAAAATTTATCGAAAAGTTATGGATTGTTATTGAATCATGTTTAAACAATGATATAGCGGCGTAAGGAGATAATAGGCAGGCAGGATAATACCCGCGTGCCTATTATTCAGGTTATAAAATGGATAATAAATAATCAAACGTCGAAAATCTGTAAAAATAAATTTGTAGTACATTGACAATTGAATATTGACGGTTGAATAGAGCATATTATTTTTTTATGACAATTAAAAATTGCGTTAGAATGGAGGGCGTGCTATAATGAAGAAAAAATTTTTACAAGGACATAGAGCAATAGTTATGGAACATTTACCTAGAGAATTAAAAGAAGCATATGAAAATGACGTGAAATGTTGTGAGGATTTAGATATAGATAGGGAATTGATAAATGTAAGCGATATACTAAAGGCGTACTATATTCTCGCAGATTATTTTACTGACCCATCAATAAATCAAGTCAGAGAAAAAATGTTGGTTGGAGTAAGAAGCTTTGACTTGTTATCATCTGCGGTTAGCAGACAGTGCGTTGAATTTGCTGGTAAAAGAAAATATACAGATAAAATAGATATATGTTCTACATTGTTTTTTGGATTAGTCAAAAATCATTCATTTCACGATGGCAATAAAAGAACAGGCCTTTTGATCCTGTTATATCAGTTACAGTTATATGGGTATTACCCTAAGCAGAACTTTAAAGAATTTGAAAAATTGGTAATTTCCATAGCTGATAATTCATTAGATAAAAATTATTATTATGTATGGAAAAAATTTAAGAAGCAAGATGATTGTTGCATACAAACAATATCATATATTGTAAGAAAGTTGGTAGTAAAGAAAAACCATTCGTATCATTTGAGTATTACCACAAAAGATTTTTGCAACATGTTAGGAAATTCTGGAGTTAAATGGGAGCTTGATGGACCAAAGATACGTTTAAAAAGGGAAGTAAAAAATTTTTTAAAAACAGAAAAATATACTTATACAATCAATTTCTATGGCTGGACAAGGCCTGTGAAAGTAAAAATGGCAAGGGATACATGTGATGCATTACATTTAACGGAA
>ERZ837380.971-NODE-971-length-40154-cov-17.149181_pt1 | contig 40154 bp, 32 predicted proteins | sample MGYA00519685_ERZ837380 | MGnify/ENA primary metagenome ERZ837380 (study PRJEB31850, sample SAMEA3708817) | human gut metagenome | biome: human gut; feature: human-associated habitat; material: faeces | place: China | collected 2014 ...
GAGTAGTGCTCATATCTATTTCCTCCTGATAAGCTTTTTGTACGTTTCAGGCGCCTTTCTGGGGCGCGAGTGTCAGTATACATCATAAAAAGGTGCCTGTCAACAGCATTTTTTGATTTTTTCAGCGAAAATTTTCTGTTCTCTCAAAATCTCTCGTTTTCTCTTGAATCCTCGCGAATTCAAATTTTCGATTTTTCAAAAAAGTTTTTGCCGGTGCGTGGATATTTTCCGCACCTGCCCGCTACAATTTTGCCTGCGGTTGTGTTATACTATAAAGGATATGGGCAGCTTTGCGCTGCACCGCTTACAAAAGGAGAACTTTTCATGCCACACGACATCGACCACAACACCGCCGCCCAGCGCCGCACCTCCAAGCTGCTGGCCGCCATGGCCATCTTCATCTGTCTGGGCATCGTGGCTTACATCATCCTCACCCTGTTGGTCAACCGGCAGACCCCCGCCAACCCCGACACCCACTACACCGGCACCAACGGAGTTTCGGTGTATTACGACAGCAGCATCTGGAAGGTCTGCCAGATGACCGAGGACGCCACCCTTGGAACCGTGCTGGAGCTGGCGACGGCCGACTCGGCTGACGGCGCGGAGGATTATCAGGCCGTACTGCTGCAGCGCGGCACCGCCGACACCTACCCGGACTTCATCGACGATTCTGAGAAGGACCTGAAGCAGGCTTACGGCATCATCAAGCCCCGCACCGCCAACATCACGGTGGAAGGGGCCGAGGTCACTGCCGTGCGCTGCGATATCCAGACCTATTATGCCGTGCTGGCCACCATCACCTACGACAGCGGCGATGTGGTCTATGTTTCGGCCCTGACCAAGCTGGCCTCCATCAACGACATCGTCAATCTGGTGGAAAGCGTGAGCCTGTCATGAGCGAACAGCGTGCCATGCAGCGGCTCTGCGGCCTGATGCGCAAAGCCGTGCAGGATTACGAGATGCTGGCCCCTGGGGACCGGGTGATGGTGGGGGTCTCCGGCGGCAAGGACAGTGTAGCTCTGACGGTGGGCCTGGCCCTGCTGCGGCAGTACATCGGCTTTGACTATGAGGTGGTGGCGGTAACGCTGGACCCCCAGTTCGACCACCAGCCCATGGATTATTCCGCCCTGGAGGAGCTGTTTGCCCGGTACGGCATCCCCTACCACATCCGCCGCACCGAGATCGGCCCGGTGGTGTTTGAATACCGGCAGGAAAAGAACCCCTGTTCCCTCTGCGCCAAGCTGCGCCGGGGTGCCCTGCACACCGCCGCGCAGGAGCTGGGCTGCAACAAGGTGGCGTTGGGGCACCATCTGGACGATGCTGTGGAGACCTTTTACATGAATCTCTGGCGGGAGGGCCGCATCGGCTGCTTTTCGCCGGTCACCTACCTGTCCCAGCGGGACCTGACCCTCATCCGCCCCATGCTGCTGGCCACCGAATACGAGGTGCAGTGTGCCGTGCGGGAGGAGGGCCTGCCCATCGTCAAGAGCCGCTGCCCCGCCGACGGCGTGACCGTGCGCGAGCAGACCAAAGAGTTCGTCCGGGAACGCTGCCGCACCGACCACGCCTTCCGGCAAAAGACCCTGCATGCCCTGCAGGAAAGCGGCATCGACGGCTGGCGGCCCGTTCACACCGGGCGCGGCAGCTTTATACAAACAGCAAAGAAGGATGAATCATGATGCAGACCCAACCCTTTGAAAAACATGTCTGGGCCGAGATCGACCTCGAAGCCCTTCGCCATAATTTCCGCGCGGTCAAGGCCCGTGCCGGTGCCCTGCCGCTGTGCGCAGTGGTCAAGGCCGACAGCTACGGCCACGGCGCCGTGCAGTGCGCCCGCGTTTTTGCGGAAGAGGGTGCCGCCTGGCTGGCCGTGAGCTGCCTGACTGAGGCCGTGCAGCTGCGCAAGGGCGGGCTGACCCTGCCCATTCTGGTGCTGGGCCATGTGCAGCCCGGCTACGCGGCGGCCCTGATCCAGAACCATATCACGGTGGCCTGCTACTCGGCAGCGCAGGCCAAGGCCCTGAGCGATGCTGCCGTGGCCGCAGGCGGCCGGGTGCAGATCCACCTGAAGGCCGACACCGGCATGGGCCGCATCGGCTTTGCCCTGCGCACCGATTTTGACGCCGCCATCCGGGACATGCTCACCGCCTGTGCCCTGCCCGGGCTGGAGATGACCGGCCTGTTCCAGCACTTCTCAGTGGCCGATGACGTCAGCGAGGACAACATTGCTTACACCGCCGAGCAGCACCGCCTGTTCGTGCAGGCCTTCCACGCCCTGAAAGCCGCCGGGCGGGAGCCTGCCCTTGTGCACTGCGATAACTCCGCCGGAGTCATGCTGCACCCGGACTGGCCCGAGGGCCTGCCCCGGGAGCGCTGCATGGCCCGCCCCGGCATCATCCTGTACGGCTACGACCCCAGCGACGAGGTGCGCTTTGGCTGTTTCCACCCGGTGATGACCCTCAAGACCGTGGTGAGCATGGTCAAGGAGATGCAGCCCGGCCAGTGTGCCAGCTACGGCCGCCGTTTCACCGCCGAAAAGCCCACCAAGGTGGCCACCCTGTGCACCGGCTACGCCGACGGCTACCCCCGGCTTTTGAGCTGCGGCAAGGGCGTCGTGGAGATCCACGGCGTAGCCTGCCCGGTGCTGGGCCGGGTATGCATGGACCAGATGATGGTGGATGTGACGAACGTGCCGCAGGTGCAGGAGGACGACGAAGCCATCCTGTGGGGCGGCACCGTGAGCGACACCGCCGAGACCATCGCCCGCAAGACCGATACCATCCCTTATGAAGTGCTGTGCGGCGTGTCCCGCCGCGTGCCCCGCGTCTACCGCGACCACGGCCAGATCGTGGCTGTGGAGGACTGGATCTTAGAAGCATAAAGCTGCCCGGAGGAACTACATGGCAAGAGACAACATCCGCAACTTCTGCATCATTGCACATATCGACCACGGCAAATCCACCCTGTCCGACCGCATTCTGGAGCTGACCAAGAGCGTGGACGAGCGCACCATGGAGGACCAGATCCTCGACAACATGGACATCGAACGGGAGCGCGGCATCACCATCAAGGCCCGCGCCGTGACCATGAACTACACCGCCAAGGACGGCAAGACCTACGAGTTCAACCTCATCGACACCCCGGGCCATGTGGACTTTGCCTACGAGGTCAGCCGCAGTCTGGCCGCCTGTGAGGGTGCCATTCTGGTGGTGGATGCCACCCAGGGTGTGGAGGCCCAGACGCTGGCCAACACCTACATGGCGCTGGAGCATGATCTGGAGCTGGTGCCCATCCTGAACAAGATCGACCTGCCCAGCGCCCACCCGGACGAGGTGGCACAGGAGGTGGAGGACGTGATCGGCCTGCCCTGCCTGGACGCGCCCCGCGTCTCCGCCAAGACCGGCCTGAACGTGGATCAGGTGCTGGAACGGGTGGTCACCGATATCCCCGCACCCACCGGCGACCCGGACGCCCCCCTCAAGGCCCTGATCTTTGACAGCATTTATGACAGCTACAAGGGCGTCATCGTCTACATCCGCGTGTTTGAGGGTACCGTCAAGCCCGGTGACACCATCCGCATGATGGCCACCGGGGCTGAATTCACGTTGGTGGAAGTGGGCCACATGGGTGCCACCAACCTGACCCCCTGCGCCCAGCTGCAGGCCGGCGAAGTCGGTTACCTGACCGCCAGCATCAAGACTGTGCAGGACACCCGCGTGGGCGACACCGTCACGCTGGCTTCCCGCCCCACCGCCGAGGCTCTGCCCGGCTACCGGCAGGTCAAGCCCATGGTGTTCTGCGGCATCTACCCCGCCGACGGCGCCCGTTACCCCGATCTGAAGGACGCACTGGAAAAGTTGCAGCTGAACGACGCCTCCCTGACCTTTGATCTGGAGACCAGTGCGGCTCTGGGCTTCGGCTTCCGCTGCGGCTTCCTGGGCCTGCTGCACATGGAGATCATCACCGAGCGTCTGGAACGCGAGTTCGATCTGGACATCATCACCACCACGCCCAGCGTGCGCTACCGCCTGACCCTGACCGACGGCACCGTGGAGATGATCGACAACCCCTCCAGCTACCCAGATCCCTCCAACATCGTCAAGCAGGAAGAGCCTTTTGTGGACGTGCACCTGTACACCCCCAACGACTATGTGGGCGGCCTGATGGATCTGTGCCAGAACAAGCGCGGTGCCCTCATCGACATGAAGTATCTGGACGATGTGCGCGTGGATCTGCACTACGCCATGCCGCTGGGCGAGATCGTGTACGACTTCTTTGACGCCATCAAGAGCCGCAGCCGCGGTTACGCCAGCTACGACTACGAGTTCAAGGAGTACCGCGAGAGCGATCTGGTCAAGCTGGACTTCCTGCTCAACGGCGACCCCGTGGACGCGCTGTCCATGATCGTGTTCCGGGATAACGCCTACGCCAAGGGCCGCCGCATCTGCGAAAAGCTGCGGGACAACATCCCCCGCAACCTGTTCGAGATCCCGGTGCAGGCCGCCATCGGCGGCAAGATCATCGCCCGCGAGACGGTCAAGGCCATGCGCAAGGACGTGCTGGCCAAGTGCTACGGCGGCGATATCACCCGCAAGAAGAAGCTGCTGGAAAAGCAGAAGGAAGGCAAAAAGAAGATGCGCCAGCTGGGCAGCGTTTCCCTGCCCAGCGAGGCTTTTACCGCCGTGCTCAAGCTGGACAGCGACGACGATTGAGCCCCTGCTTTTCCCTTATAAAATACAGCGCCCCTGTGCACGGAACCCATCCGGTGCACAGGGGCGCTTTTGTTGTTTCGTCTTTTCAGCGGCGGTTGTTCCAGCTGGACAGGGCAACGACCCCCGCGCACAGCCGCATCTTCAGCAAGGCCAGTTTGATGCGGTCGTTGCGGCTGCGGGCGTCCTGCAGGGGCATGTCCCGCACAGCGGCTCGCACCGCCGGGATGCGCAACGCCTGCCGTAGCCATGCGGTGCGCTGCCGGAAGCTCAGCGGCCCCAGACAGACATTCTTGATGCCCAGCTGCAGGTCCAGCACCCGGCTGTGGTTTACGGCCCGGCGGCAGGCGGGGTCGTCGTTCAGGCCCCAGTCCCTTGCCACGGCTTCCACCGCATCCGAGAGGTAAAAGTTATCGGCCAGCCGCTCCGGGTGGTAGCTCTGGGAGGCCGACCCCGAGGCACGCAGCTTATAGCGGTAGAGCTTTTCCGGGATGCCCACCACACAGTGCAGGTGCTGCCGGTAAAAGGACACGAAAAACAGCGCGTCCTCCGCGATCTTGTAATCGGTAAAGCAGCAGCTGCCCTCTTCGATGCAGCGGCGGCGGAACAGCTGCCGCGTGACCAGCGACATGGCCGACAGCTGCGGGAACAATTGCGGGCAGGGGTCGCCGCGGTACACCCCTTCCAGCACCGGTGCGACCTCCGTGCTGCTCACCCGGGTGCCATCGGGCGCATAGCGGTCATCGTAACTGCCGAACAAAATCAGGTCGGCGTCCGTCTGCCGGGCCGTGCGGCACAGCACCTCCACCATCTGGGGCTCCAGTGCGTCATCGCTGTCCAAGAACTGCACATAGGTGCCGCGGGCTGCAGCCAACCCGGCATTGCGGGCCGCGCCGACCCCGGCGTTCTTCTGATGGATCACCCGGAAGCGGGCATCCTGCCGGGCAGCCGCATCACACAGCGCCCCGCAGCCGTCCGGGGAGCCGTCGTCCACCAGAATGGCTTCCCAGTCCGGGCAGGTCTGGGCCCGCAGAGAATCCAGTGCCGCCGGGAGATATTGCTCTACGTTATAAACCGGAACAATCATACTGATCTCAGGCATGTGCGGCACCCCTTTTGGCGATCAGGCTGGTGTACAGCTGCTGCAGGCGCAGGGTCTCCTGCCGGATGTCGTACCCGGCAGCCCGCACCTGTGCCGCCGCCTGCGCACGGTCGGGCAGATTGCGGTCCGCATCCTTCAGCACTGCGGCCCATGCTTCGTCCGGCTGTTCCAGCGAGATGCGGCAGCTGTCCGGCCGCAGCAGGACTTCCTCGGTGACGCCGGTGGAAAACGCGCAGGGCAGACCGGACGCCTGCGCTTCCATGCCCACCACAGGCAGGCCCTCAAACAGCGAGGGCATCACGAACACATCCATGGCCTGATACCAGACGGAGGTGTCGCTCTGCACGCCCAGGAACTTCACATCCTGTGCAATGCCCAGCCGGGCGGCCTTGGCTTCCAGCTCGGCCCGCAGCTCGCCCTCGCCCACCAGCAGCAGGCAGCTGTCCGGCCGCACCTTTTTCAGGGCCGCAAAGATGTCCAGCAGGCGGGTGTGGTTCTTCTGCGCCATCAGGCGGGCCACACAGCCCACCACCAGCTTATCGTTCAGGCCATATTCTGCCCGCAGCTTTGCCCGCACCTGTGGCCGGTAGCCAAAGCGGTCCAGGTCGATGGCGTTGCGCAGGGTCATGCCCCGGGCATCCCACGCGCTCTGTCCAAAGTAGTAGATGCCGGCCGCCCGCCCGCAGGCCCAGTAATCGGTGGCCGCGCCGGGAATGAACTGTTTGCAGAACCATTTGATCGGCAGCTTGGCGTCCTTGGGCAGACGGGTGTTGTGGGCGTGGGCGATGCGCACCGGCAGGCCCGCCTTTTTAGCGCCTTCCAGCGCAAAAAGCTGCATGGCCTCGTTGTGGGCGTGCAGCACCTTGATCTCCGGGTGCTGGGCCAGCAGCTGCTGCATAGAGCGCAGATAGGCCGGGTAGCTCTGCGGGGCTACGCCCGGGCTCTGGAAGATGCGTCCGCCCAGTGCGCGGATCTCGTCATCAAAAAAGCCGGGCTTTTTCTTGTTGACCAGAAAATCGAACTGGAACCGCGTGCGGTCCAGATGCCGGTAATAGTTCATCAGCATCGACTCGATGCCGCCCCGGTCCATATTGCTGACCGACTGCAGGATGTGGATCATGAAGAACTTCCTTTCTCCCGGTACTGTGCCCGGATGCGCCGCTGCACCTCCTGCGCCGAGGGCGGCTGCCATGTCTGTTTTTGGGCGGCAGGGTCCTTCGTCGGCTTTGCAAAGCAGCAGACCGCCAGCGGGATCATGCGCAGGCCCATGGTACACCAGAAATAAAAGGCCGTGTTGTCGGTGAGGTAGGTCATGGACAGCGGGTTGAGGATGGCAAAATACAGGATGCCGGCCTCGGCACCGTAGCGCTTGATCCAGAACCAGGGCAGGATCAGGTACAGGAACGCACACCAGAAGCACAGCCCCGGAAACCCCAGCTCCACGAACACCTTGAGGATATCGTTGTGCAGCGGGTAGGCCACATCAATGAGGCCGATCTCATAAAAGCGGGTGACCATGGCGTCCACCGCCTCGAACCCCAGCCCGATGAAGGTGGGCGAGAACTGATAATAGGGTTTGGCCAGGCTCCAGATGTAATCGCGGCCCATCATGTTGATGCCCACAGCGTTCAGCAGCCGGGAGATAGCCCCGGTGTGCACCAGATACAGATACACCCAGAACAGGGTCACCCAGGCCACGCCGGTGAGCATGATCAGCTTTTCCTTGGCATGGCTGCGGCGCAGCACCCAGATGTAAAAGGCCGAGACCACCAGCGCCGGCAGCAGGATGCGCTTCATGCCCGCCAGTACAAAAAAGAAGGAGCAGCCCGCCAGCACCCAGTTGCGGGTGCGCTGCTGCTTGGTTTCTTTTGGCGAAAAGAACAGGTAGTACAGCACAAAGATGCCCTCCAGAAAGGTCACCTCGTGGATCTCCAGCCGCTCGGCATAGCCATAGGTGTTGTTGCCCAGCGACAGGATGCTGGTGAGCAGGGAGCTCACGCTCTCGCCCACACCATAAGCGGGCACCTCGCTGAACAGGATGAGGAGGTTTGCGCAGCAGATGCCGATGGTGAACAGGTCGATGCTGAACCGCCCGTACAGGTACACGCAGCAGATGGCCACCACCGTGGCGATGCTCTGATACAGGATCTTTTCCACGCCGCGGGTGATGGAGGCAAAGGCCGTGAAGTTGCGCACCCAGATGAACATGGACCAGGCGGCAAGCACCGCCAGATACAGGATGTACAGCCCGGACGGCCCGGCCAGTTTTTTCAACCGGTCAAAATCGCCCCGGATGAAAAATTCCAGCCCGGCCAGCCCCACAAAGGCCAGCGTCACCGCCTTGGGCAGACCGCCCAGCACCACATTGATGCTTTTGCCTTCGCCCAGCCCGGACACGGTGAACAGCAGCACCGCCAACAGTTCCATCCAGCGGGGCTGGCGGAACTCCCGGCTGCGGAACGGGTCTTTTTTGCCGTAATATTTCCGGGTCAGGATCTTGGAAACATCCTGCACGCGGTCCACCTCGCTTTCCGTGCCGGTGTAAACCGGTCAGTTGATCAGCTGGAACAGTCTGCCCTGCAGCTGCCATAGCCCATAGTCCGCCTGTTCCAGCGCCCGCTGCGCCAGCCGCACGGCATAGGGCAGCGTCCGGGGGTCCGGCAGCTTCGCTGCCCACCGGCGGTACAGCAGGCAGCAGCAGGCAAAGGCCGTCTGCCGGTCCGCCTCCGGCAGACCGGCCACACACACATAGCAGTAATTGGCCAGCTGCAGGATCAGGTTGCAGGCAAACAGCGCATCCTGCGGCAGGCCCAGACGCACCGCACCGTCCAGCATTTCTTCAGCCACCCAGTAGGCCTGCAATGCTTTGGCCGTATTCTGGGAGGTCGCGGTGAGTCCCATTGTATTTTTGCGCCACAAATATACCAGAGGTTTTGTCGAAGCAATGCACTTCGCCCGCGGAAAGACCCAGAAATGGATCATGGCATCCTCAAAACAAGTGTATCCGGAGGGGAACCGTACCCGTTCAAACAGGGTCCGGCGGTACAGCTTGCCCCAGGGAGTGCCGGGCAGCTCCACCACATCCAGCCGCCGGGGGCCGGTGTAGCACGCTTCTGCGTACTGCTGCACCGCACCGCGGGTGTCGGCTTCGTCGCAATACTGCCAGCCGCCCTGCACGATATCCGCCCCGGTGCGCGCCTGTGCCGCCAGCAGCGTCTCCACTGCGTCCGGCAGCAGGCAGTCATCGCAATCCACAAACAGGACCCAGCGGCCCACCGCCCGGGCCAGACCGGTGTTGCGGGCGCGGGCCGCGCTGCCGCCCTGCTCCGGGTGCAGCACGGTGACCCCTCCCTGCCGGGCGTACTCGGCCAGAATGGCCCCGCTGCCGTCGGTGGAGCCGTCCTCCACCGCCAGCACCTGCAGGCGGCGAGTGGTGTTCTGGTGCAGGATGCTGTCCAGACAGGCGCGCAAAAAGCGCTCCCCGTTGTGCACCGGCACGATCACCGACACATCCACCGCATCGTCCTGCGGCGGCAGCGGGCAGGGCTCCCCGGCATCGCACACCGGCTTCGGGCAGATGCCCGGCGCGCGGGCGGCAAAGGTCTCCAGCTGCCGGTCGGAAAAGCGCTGATGCTTCACGGCTCCCAGCACCCCGGCGGCACAGCGGCCCGCCGTGCGGGCACCCCACGCCACGGCAAGTGCCAGCGGCTCACAGCCGGTTTGGGAACGGACGAGCTGGCAGGCCCGTTGATTCTGCAGCATGACTGCCGCCTCCTTATCTTTTTTTACACCGTCTCGTGTGCGGTCTCCGGCTGCGGCTTATTGGCATCCCGCAGCTTCTTGAATGCGCAGCGCAACAGATCCCGGATGTTGAATTCCTTTTCGTCATCCGAGGTGGCACTGGCTGCCTTGTACTCGATGGCGTAATCCGGGTTCAGGCTGTTGTACTCCTGGATCTGCTCGTCCAGCACTTCCAGAATGGCCTCCGCCTTGACGGCGTTGCATTCCCGGAAGAAGCCCATGATCTGGCCCGCACCGTTGGAACCGATGAAACTCTCCTCGGTGCCAAGGGCCGCCACCAGCCCGGCAAAGTCCCGCAGGACATGGTTGCCCACCGAGTAACCATACTCCCGCGAGAGATGGTTCAGGCTGGTAAACTGGAAGCACATGCAGGTAAAGTGGCTGGGCAGCAGGCCCTGCTTTTCCAGCCGTGCCATCATGGCATCCACACGGTCGCGGTTGGGCAGACCGGTCTTTTTGTCCACATACATAAAGTATTCCACAAAGTCGCGGGAACGGCCCACCACAACGGCCAGTGCGCAGCCCACGAGGAAGAAGAATACAAAGCCGATGGCCAGATACAGCTTGGTGTTGATGCTGGGCCACACTCTGGTGGAGCTGGTGGTCTGCAGATAGTCCGCGCTCAGGGAGCGGTTGTGCTCCATGCTGGTCTGGTTCACGATCTGGTAGTAGTCCACCAGCGTCTGCTCGTACTTGTTGATCTCCGACTCGATCGCGGCATGGGAGGCCTCATCGCCGCCCACCCCGCCGGCTGCCTGGAAGGTGTCCAGCAGCTGCTGGGTGTAGGCCCGGCGGATGGCGCTGCTGCGCAGGGTCTTGTCGATCTCCACATACTCCAAAATCAGCGAATCGTAGGTGATCTGCTTGCTCTGGTTGTCATCGTAGGCCTCTACGTTCTTCAGGATGTAGTCGGTGCCGCTGTCGTTGGCGTCGTTGTGGTAATGGTAGTTGATCAGGTCGCGGTTCTTCTCCGAGTAGTTCTGGATCAGGCCGCTGAGGTAGGCTTCCCGCTCCTGATACACCTGCTCGTTCTGCACGCTGCTCTCGATGCTCTGGGTCAGGTTGCGGCACAGCTTGTCGGCGTTGCGCACCTGCGGCCCGGTCATCACATTCGCGTACAGCGACGGGATCTCGTAGTCGTACAGCATCTTATAGATGTCGTACAGGTCCTCGTAGGAATAACCCGTGACCGAAGAGCGGAAGTTGGGATAGTTTGTCTTTTTATCCTCCAGATAGTTCAGCACTTCGGTGGTGTCGGCCGACAGCACGTCCACGCACTCGTAGTAGTCGTAGCCGCTGTTCAGCAGGCCGCTGGAGGGGTTCATGGTCAGGGGCAGCTCCACATATTCCTCCGTGTAGATGGTGGAATAGCTGCTGATGATGGCATCCAGCACCCGGCGGGCGTAGCTCGCACCCAGGCTGCCGTCCACCACCAGCGTCACCTTGTATTCGTCCGGGAAGTAGGTAGACTCTTCCCCCTTGTCGATGAGAGCTTCCTGCAGGGCCTTCTGGTCGTCCGGGATCAGCTCTTCCACCGTGCAGTGGGAGCGCACAAGGTTGATGCCGCTTTGCAGCCCAAGGCTCTCCATGGCCTGCGAGATGACCTTGGAAGAATAGATCTCGTCCACGTTCATGGCGGTGCCGTCCGGGGCAAAGCCGTCCTTGATGCCGTCGTGCAGGTACTTGATGTTCACACTGGCGGTGTAGGTCTGGTTGTTCTTGCAGTACCAGTACACCACCACTGTGCCCGCCATGGTCACGGCCAGCACCAGTGCAAAGAACCGCCGGAGGTAGCGCAGGATATCAAACTTTTTCAACGCTGTTCCTCCTTCCGGATCTGCCGGGCGGTGCGCACCATGCACAGGCCGAAGCACAGCACCACAAAGACTGCCATTTCCACGATCACCCGCTTGAGGCCGATCTGCTGCACAAAGGAGCCGGCCGCATCGTTGAACACCAAGTAGTTCTGGGTCTTATAGATGATATAGGAGGCATCCGTCACCCGCAGTGCCTGCTGGATCTGATCCATGGTGGTTTCCAGTTCCTGCAGCATGGCGTTCACCGTGGTCAGGCCCGCCGGGTCGCTCATGGTCTGCATTTGCTGCACCACATACTGGGTGGTGGTGATCACATCCTGATGGGAGGTCGCCTCCGCCAGGGCACCGTCGGCGTCGCTGGCCATGGTGTCCAGCGCCGTTTTGGTGCGGGACATATAGAACTCGCTGTTCTCGTCCAGCGTGGGGATCATGACGATGGCGCTCATGCTCTCATCGTACAGGCCAATGCCCAGATTGTCGGAGTTGTAGTAGGCCATCTGCTCCTGATAGTCCAGCTGCTCGATCTGCAGCTTGTATTGCAGCATGGCCATCAGGGAAGAAACGTCCGCCGACAGGCCGCCCCGCAGGATATAGGCCTGGATGCGCGGGATCTCGTAGTTGATCACGTTCTGGATCTGCTTGGACAGGCTCAGGAAGGTGTTGCCGGTGGTGGCGTCCTGATAGCTCTTGTTCTCGCTGACACGGGCCGTGAGGTAGCGGTCCAGCTGGTTGGCCCGCAGCGTCAGGCTCTTGAGGCGCAGATACGGCTCGGTGTCAAAGTAATCCGGCATGGTGCAGGAGAACACGCTCTGGTTCTCGCCGTAGTGCTCCATGAAATAATCCTTGTAGCTGCCGCAGAAGATCCGGAGCAGCGTGGCTGCGGTCAGGTGCTGGCAGGGTTCTTCCAGCTGCAGGCTGATGCTGCAGCTGGTGGTGATGTAGTTTTCCGAGCTGCTCACGTTGGTCACATCGGTGGGTTCCACCGTAATGGCCTTGCGCAGCTGTTCCACCGTCATCTGACCTTCCAGTCCGGCGTTGTACAGGGTGCTCTGCAGCACCTCGTCGGAGGTCAGGTCGGTAGTCGTAAACCGGGTGCGGTTGGGGTTGAGCCCCTGCGATGCCTCGGAGTAGTTCAGGGTCATCTGGGCCGAGGCCACCCGGCTGCTGTCCTGATATTGTGCGGTGCACAGCAGTGCCGCGAGCAGGATGCACACCACGATCAACGGCACCCGCAGGCTCCAGAAGCGCAGCACAGCCTGTTTGAAGATCTGCTTGATCTTTGTCACCACGTCTCCGGGCCTCCTTTCAAGTTCGTTCATCTCAGTACCAGTTCACATCCACCAGAACCAGCTCCGGCGGATTGTATACGCGGGGGATCTGGTTGGAGTCGCCCAGGCCGCAGCCCACGATGAGGGGTGCCCCGCTGTCCAGCTGGTACATGCCGCCCGCATACTCCGGGAACAGCCCCTCCTCTGCGGTGTACAGCCGCCCCACCACTGGCAGGCGGATCAGGCCGCCGTGGGTGTGCCCGGCCAGTGCCAGGTCAAAGGGCGCATCCTGCATGTAGTCCACAAAGGCCATGGGCACATGGTTGATGCAGATGCGGAAGGTGTCGTACTGGCGGCTCAGGCTCTCCACACAGTCGCTGGCACCGTATTTGTAAAAGTCCTTCAGGGCACCTTCCAGCCCGATGAGCTCCACGTTGTTTTCCCCGATCTGGATGGTGCGGGTCTCATTGCGCAGCAGCTGCACCCCGGCCTCCGAAAATTTTTCGGCCAGCTGGTCATCCACCCCGCCGTAGATCATCTCGCTTTCGTGGTTGCCCAGCACCCCGTACAGCGGGGCCACATCGGCAAGGCTGCGGCACAGCGAAAGCATATTCCCATACTCCGGGTTCGGGAAGGTGACAAGGTCACCGCCCAGCAGGATCAGGTCCGGGTCCAGCTCCTGCACGGTCTGGATCAGCTCCTCGTTGTGCTCGCCGTATTCCCGCAGGTGCAGGTCCGACAAAAACAGGACCCGCAGCTTTTCCGACACATGGCTGGAGGTCACCCGGTAAAAGGTCACCTGAAAATGACTATTCGTATAATCCGTGTACAGTTTCAGTCCGGCAGCTGCCACGCCGCACAGCAGCACAAAAGCCGCCAGCAGCTGCAGCAGCCGGTTCTGCCACCATCGGCGGCGTGCGCCGTCCGGCGGGGGCGTTCGTTTTATTCTTGCATGTTGCGCCATGCTCTTCTGCCTTTCCTCGTCAATGGGTCAATGATTCATCACCCGCCGGAACAGCTCCGGCGAGAGGGCAAACAGCGCTGCCTTGGCCCGGCGGCGGGGCGTGCAGGCAAACTGCAGCATCCGCAGCCGCTGCGGGCGGTAGCCCGGCAGGGTCCTGCAATCGAACCGCGCCGCGCAGTCCAGATACTTCCAGCACAGGTCATCCTGCAGGCGGCGGCGCAGCGCCCGCGGGGTCACCGTACGGTAGATCTCCGCCAGACTGTCGTAGATGCGCAGCCGGTCCTGAACACGGCGGGTGCTCAACCCTTCCGCGTGCGTGATGGAACCGGCGCGGCAGTTATCGTAATAGTAGATCTCCTGCCCGGTCAGCACCACCCGCTGCGCCTGCAGCAGCACCCGCGGCGTGAACTCTTCGTCCTCGTGCAGGATGCCCTTGCAGAACTGCAGGCCGTTCGCCCGCAAAAAGCCGGTGCGGTACAGGTGCCGCCCCACTTCCACCCGCAGGCCACCGGTCTGCAGGCATTTCAAAAGATACTCCTTACCGGTGTAAACTGTGTGAAAGGTGAAGTTTTCTTCCACCGCTTCTTCCCAGCGGGTCATCACCGGTTCCTCGCGCAGAAAATGCACCTTGCCGATGACCACATCGGCCCGGTCCTGCAGCGCCATCTGCAGCAGGCCGGGGCAAACGTTCTCTGCCAGCCAGTCATCACCGTCCATGAACAGGATATACTCGCCCTGTGCATGGCACAGCCCGTAATTGCGGGCGTCCGACAGGCCGCCGTTGGGCTTGTGGATCACTGTGACCCGGCTGTCCTCCGCCGCCAGTGCGTCACACACCGCGCCGCTGTCATCGGTGCTGCCGTCATCCACGATGAGCACTTCCAGCGGCACATCCGGCTGCGCCAGCACCGAGCGGACACAGCGCTCCACATAGTCCCGGATGTTGTACACCGGGATCACGACCGAGAGCAGGCCCTCGCACATCGCTTCTTCATTCCGCATCGTGTTTTTCCTCCGTCGCTCCTTTTTTGATCGTAAGCGTGTGCAGCAGCCCGCGCAGGGTGTCCACATTGCGCCAGTCCAGCACCGCGTTCACCACAAGGAACAGCGGCAGCACCCACAGCCCGAACAACGCACCCTTCAGGCACACCATCAGGTAGCCGCCGCCATAGCAGCGGTCAAATCCCAGCAGGTACAGCAGCACAAAGCAGAGCAGCCCGTTGACGCCCAGCCGCACAAAATCGCCCACCGGCGACTCTCCCAGCACTTTGGTCCGGGTAAAAAGGATCAACGCCGTATAGCGGTACAGGTGCGCCGCCAGTGTGCCGAACAGGCAGCCCGCGATGCCGAACCGCAGCACCGACATCACCGACACCAGCAGGTTGATGCCCATCTCGATCAGGGCCTGCTGCCGGGTCTCTCCAAAGCGGCCGCTGATGTTCAGCAGCATCCCCAACGGCTGCTTGGCGCTGGACAGCAGCTCCACCGCCGTGAACAGCACCAGCAGGCGGGTGTCAAGGTACTCGGCATCGGTCACACCGGACGTATACAGCGCGATGATGGGCATCAGGAACACAGCCATGGTCGTGAACAGTGCAAAGGCCGCGGAAAGGTAAAGGGCATCGTACAGCCGGTACAGCCGCTTGAACTTTTCCGGCTCCACATAGAACAGCTGCCCCAGCCGAAAGCTGATGCTGTTGACGATCGAGTAGAACAGCTTTTCGATGTTGGAGAAAAACAGCATATAAATGGTGTACACACTGGCCGACGCCAGACCGCACAGGCTGGAGATCAGGATCGTGTCGGTGTTGTTGAACACGATGCCCGTGAGCTGATGCACCAGCACCGAGCCGCGCTGGGCCAGCGCCTCCAGATTGGGGGTATTGTGCGCGTTGAGCCACGGATAGTTTTTGCGCATATAGGCCGTAAGCACCAGCACCTGGAACACCGAAGGCACGCAGTAGGTCACCTGCACCAACAGGATGCTGCGGGTAAACAGCAGCGCCAGCATGCGCAGCAGGTTGCCCGCCGCCATGGTGGCCGTGGTGATGTAGGTGATCACATAATTTTTGCCTTCCACTTCCATAAAGGAGCGGTATTTGCCCTGCACCAGATAGCTCACGATGCCCGGGATGCCGTAGAACACCACGATCAGGCTCACGGTGCCGTAGGACAGCACTGTGTTGATGCACAGGGGGTACAGCAGCGCAAACACCACCGTGACCAGCAGATACACGATACCGGTGCGGCGGTAATAGTGATGCGTGGCCGAAAAAATGCCGTTGATGGCTTTCCGGTCGCCCACGGCCACCGGAAGGTAATAGGCCTGCTGCGAGGCCAGGCCCACGCCCGCTTCCAGCAGAGTCAGACAGGAAAAGATCTGCTTGATGGTGCTGTCCAGACCGTTGAGCTCCGAACCGAAGCTGGTGAGGTACAGCCGCGGCAGCAGCAGGCCGAACAGGATCACCGACAGGTTGTACAACAGCGACGAGCACATGTTGTGCAGCACCCGGCGGCGGCTTTCGGCCGCGGTCAGCACCGGCCCGACCGGGTTCTGTTCTTCCTTTATCATGCTGCGCCTCCCTGGGCGGCTGCGGCCTTGCTGTGTGCCTTGGCCTGCGAAGGTATCTCCTTGAGCGGGTCACCGATCACATGGTGATACACTTCCTCGTACCGATCCAGCATGACATCATAATCAAAGTTGGTGCGCACATAGTCCACCTGTGCCTCGCGCTGTTCCGGCGTGAGGGGCCGGGCGGTGTCCCGCTCCAGCGCACGGGCCAGACTGTCGGTGTCCTCGGTGCGGAACGCGGTGCCGTAGTCGGCGGTCACAGTGGTGTTCTCCGGGATGTCGCTCACGAGGCACTTCACCCCCAGCGACAGCGCCTCCAGCAGCGAAAGCGAAAGGCCCTCGGTGTGGCTGGGCAACACGAACAGGGCGCAGTTGCTGTACAGCTCCAGCAGCGCGTCGCCTACCACATAGCCCGTCGTGATGATGTTGGGGTTGCCCGCGATCTTCTCCCGCACCGTGGTGCAGTACTCGGTCTCCGCAAAGGGACCGGCCAGCACCAGTTTTTTGTCCGTGTGGGCTTTCAGATAGCCCTCCACCAGGTCCAGCGGGCCCTTTTCCGGCGAGATGCGGCCCACATACAGAATGTAGCTCCCGGCTTCCAGTCCGTATTTTTCGCGAATCAGGTTGCAGGGCAGCGGCTGGCGTATCTGCACCGCATTGGGGATGAGGATGGCGGTACGATCGTACTTCTCCTGAAAATAGTTCCACTCGCTCTCCGACAGCACCACCAGATCATCCGCATACTTTGCGGCCACCCGCTCACCCAGCTTCAGGTAGGCGCTGGCAAAGCCGCCCCACTTGTCCACCTTCCAGTTCAGCCCGTGCACGGTGCACACCGTGTGCTTGCCGAACAGCTTGGCGATCACCAGCGGCACCGACGGGCCGATGGCGTGATAATGGATCACATCATAGTTCCGGATCAGCGCATCAAAAGTGGCCAGGAACGAGTAGACCATGGCATTCAGCGACGCCTTCTGAAAGGTAAAGATGCGGCGGGCCTGCACGCCCTCGGTCGTGTAAACATTGTGCCCCTTCTGCAGGCCGCGGTTGTACACCGTGACCTCATAACCGCGCCGGACCAGGCTGACTGCCAGCCCGCCGACCATGACCTCCACGCCGCCCGAACGGGACGGGAAGTCCTTGTGCCCGATCATTGCCACCTTCATACCAAAATCTCCCTTTCCGTGACAGCGTTTGCTGCCGTTCTGCCGGTCGTGGCTGGCCGGCTTCTGTGTGCAACTCAATTGTAACATACCCGCAACACCTGCGCAACATTTCCGTGCATTGTTTTTGTCAAAAATCCCCGCAGAGCCTGCATTTTTCTCCATTGACCGGGCCGTACCTGCGCCAAATGTTTAACAAAGTTTAAGGCGTTCCGTGCCCCCAAATTGATTGACATACTTTTCACAGGTATGCTAAACTGTTTTTGTTGGTTCTGTGCAGATTTTTCCACAGAGCAGGGCCAAAAATCACGAAAAGACACAAGAAGAGAAAGAGAAGGAAACCACTATGAACAAGATCTCCCGCAAAGGCTTTCTGAAGATCGCCGCTGCCGCCGCCATGAGCGGTGTCACCGCCGGTGCTCTGGCTGCCTGCAATGCAGCCTCCGGCTCCACCTCCACCGCTGCTTCCGGCAGCGCTGCCGCTTCCGGTGCAACCGGCACCTACATCCCCGGCACCTATGAGGGCACTGCCGAGGGCATTTCCTCCACCGTCAAGGTCACCATGACCTTCTCCGACAGCGCCGTGACCGACGTGGTCGTGGACACCTCCGGCGAGACCGCTTCCATCGGTGCTGCTGCTGCCGACGAGCTGCGCGATCAGCTGCTGGCTGCCGGTTCTGCCGAGATCGACGGCGTGTCCGGCTCCACCATCACCTCCGAGGCCGTCATGAAGGCTGCCAAGAGCTGCTATGCACAGGCCAAGGGCGAGGCCGTTGTGTCCTCCGTTCAGCTGCCCACCGGCGACGAGAACGACTGGCTGGGCACCGAACCCGACATCGACGAGGCTGCCATCACCGAGACGGTGGACACCGACATCCTCATCGTGGGCGCCGGCAACGGCGGCATGTTTGCCGCTGCCTATGCAGCCGCCAACGGCCTGAACTTCCGCATCATCGAGCAGAACGGCAACGTGCAGGACACCCGCCACTGGTACGGCGCCATCGACTCCGCCGCAGCCAAGGCTGCTGGTGAGGATCCCTTCGACCGCGCCAAGCTGCTGAGCGAGATCTCCCGCTACGCTTCCGGCAAGTGCGACCAGCGCGTTGTCAAGACCTGGATCAACGAGTCTGCCGCTATGCACGACTTCATGCGCAGCATTCTGGAAGATAAATACGGCTGGGTCTGCGACTTTACCTCTGGTACCGAGGCTGCATGGCCTGCTGAGAATGCAGAACACAACACCGACTACCTCTTCCCCGTAGAGGAGCACAACTACATGGCCAGCGAGCGGGAATCCGGTCTGGCCCGCAACGAGCTGCTGCTGCAGTACATCCAGGAGCTGGGCTACGGCGTAGACTTTAAGACCAGCCTGGCTAAGCTGGAAAAGAACGCCGAGGGCCGCATCACCGGCATCATCGCCCAGAACATGGATGACGACCACTTCATCCGCTACAACGCAGCCAAGGGCGTTCTGCTGGCCTGCGGCGGCTACGCCGGCAACCCGTACATGATGCAGCAGCTGGATCCTCTGGGCACCAGCGTCACCACCGCCTGCTCCTACTCCCCTGCCGACAAGGGCTACGGCATCCGTGCCGCTGTGTGGGCTGGTGCTAACCTGGACAAGGAAGCTGCTCCCATGCTGTTTGACCGCGGCATCGTGGCCCCCGGTGTGGACGCCGGTTATGTGGACAGCGAGAGTGCCTTTGGCGGCAAGGCCTTCCCCGGCGAGATCCGCCAGTTCAACCCCGGCACCCAGCCCTTCCTGAAGGTGAACCGCAACGGCGAGCGTTTTGCCAACGAGAGCTGCCCCTACAACGACATCGTTTATGCCGCTGCCCACCAGCCGGGCCGTGTCTACGCTCAGATCAGTGATGCCAATATGCTGGAGGACGCAAAGCGTTTCCACACCATCGGCTGCTCTGCCGGTACCCGCAAAAACACTATGGAGGGTCTGGAAAAGACCTTTGCAAGTGCTGAGGAAAAGGGCTGCTTCTTCCGTGCTGATACCATTGAGGAGCTGGCCGACAAGATGGGCTTTACCGGCGACGCCAAGGACACCTTCCTGGCTACCGTGGAGCGCTATAACGAGCTGTACGACAAGCAGAACGACGAGGACTTCGGCAAGCCTGCTTACCGCCTGAGCGCCATCCGCACCGCTCCCTTCTACGGCTATTGGCTGGGTGCCTCTCTGCTGACCACCGAGCAGGGCATTGCCATCAACGAAAAGGGTCAGGCGCTGGACAACAACAACCAGCCCATGGAGGGCCTGTATATCACCGGTGATATGTCCGGCAGCTTCTTTGCCAACAACTACCCCTGCCTGATGGCTGGTGTGGCCATGGGCCGCACCCTGACCTTCGCCATGAAGGCCGTCAAGCAGATGGCGGGTCTGGATAACGCCTGATCCAGCGCGGTTTTCCGGCACAACTTAAGCGTTTTTCCATTTCTTCTTTCTTCATGAAGAGAGGCGGTCCCTGTTTGGGGCCGCCTCTCTTTGCTATTTTTTCGCCACGTGCCCCCTACACAAATCCCCACGATTGTGCTATGATAAAGCTGAACAGCCGGTTTGTGCCAGACAACCGGCAAAATCGAGGTGTTTGTACAAATGTCTGATCTCCTTGAAACTCTGCAGCAGGAAGGGGTAGACCCCGCTCTGCTGGAAGCAGTCCAACAGTACCGCGCTGCCCATGCCCTGCCGGACGCACTGCGCCCGCGCATCCCTTCCCCTGCCTTTACCTACTACGGCAAACAGGTGTGGGAGCAGGCGCTGGCGGCGCTGCTCTGCGGCGAAAACCTGCTGCTGGCAGGCGGAAAAGCCACCGGCAAAAACGTGCTGGCCGAGAACCTTGCCGCCGCCTTTGGCCGTCCCGCATGGGACATCTCCTTCCATGTGAACATGGACGCAGCATCCCTCATCGGCATGGACACTTTTGCGGACGGTCAGGTAGTGTTCCGGCCCGGCCCGGTATACCGCTGCGCCCAGTGCGGCGGCTTTGGTGTGCTGGATGAGATCAACATGGCCAAAAACGAAGCGCTGGCCGTGCTGCACGCGGTGCTGGACTTCCGCCGCGCCATCGATGTGCCCGGCTACGACCGCATCCCGCTGGCGGAGGAGACCCGCTTTATTGCCACCATGAACTACGGTTATGCCGGCACCCGTGAGCTGAACGAGGCCCTCACCTCCCGTTTCGTGGTCATCCAGATGCCCACCATTACGCAGGACGATCTGGAAAAGCTGCTGCGGACGCAGTTCCCCGATCTTGCTTCCAAGTATGTGCGCCAGTTTGCACTGCTGTTCCTTGACCTGCAGAAAAAGTGCGACAGTGCGGAAATTTCCACCAAGGCGCTGGATCTGCGCGGTATGCTGGATTCCCTGCGGCTGATCCGGCGCGGCATCCCGGCAGGCGCGGCACTGGATATGGGCATCACCAACAAGGCCTTTGACTCCTACGAGCAGGGCCTGATCCGTGATGTAATCGCAGCGCGCATTCCGGCCAAGCTGGATGCCGCCAAGCTCTTTGGCTGATGGACGCCCAGAGTTACACCGCGCAGGAGCGGCGTGCGGCCAATCAGGTCTGGGCTGCTGCAGGAGCCTATGGCTTTGAGCCGCTGTTTCTGGCCCGCTATACCGACGGCACCACCGATTTTTACATGAACACGGTCGTGGGCCTCATCCATAAATATTACGGTGACGCGCTGATTCGCAGCATCTTTGATGCATGGGACGGTGATCTGCGGCAGACCATGCTGGACGACATGACATGGCTGTATCTGGAAAATGCAGCCTATCGGCTGGAGCTGCCCCGCCGCCCGGTTCTGGAAGCGCTGCGCCATGCCCATGCAGATTACTTTTTTGCGATTCAATACAAGCTCTCCCGTCAGGAGTGGATGGCAAAAAATCAGCTGGTCTACACCATGCAGGCCGCACGCTGGCGGCGTGTGCTGGGCCGCACCGACCCGGTGATGACCCCTTACGAGTCCGGCCTTGCCGCCGCGCTGGCCCCGGAGCATGTGCCGGAGCCGGAACAGCTGAAAGCCGAAATTTTATCGATCTACGCAAAATTCAACCTGTTCGACGGCACTGTGCACCAGAGAGCAGCTTTGCATCTGCATCTGGACGGCCTGCTGGCAAAGCTTGCCACCAAAGCCATGCCCACCCAGATGATCAAAACGGACCGCGTGACCGTGGAACACTCAAACTCCGTGGATGCTGTGGGCGGCGGGCTGGCGGTGGACAAGCGCAGGGCCCACATCACCCTGAAGCAGAATGCCGCGCAGGACAGAGCCTACATCGAAAGCTGCTTCGGCCGCTCTCTCTACCCGCCGGAACGGCTGCGCAAGGCTGAGCAGGAGCTTTGCGTGGGCGACCATCTGGGGTGCCATTTGTGGTTCAGTGCCGGTGTGCCCAGCCCGGAGCAGGCTCCCACACCGGAAGCAAAGCATCTGGCTGAACAGGCTGAGCTGCAGGCCGACCGCAACCGCGCTTATTACGCCAAAAATCGGGAACTGCACCGCAGTGTGGTGCTGCGGCTCACCGAGCAGATCCGCAACTGCATCCTTGTGCACCAGCAGCCCAACGCCCGTGTTGCCCGCAGTGGCAACCTGAACGCTGGGCGCATCTGGCGCGCACCACTTTTGAACGATGACCAGGTGTTTTTGTGTGCCGAGGAAGAGAACCAGCCCTCTTTTACGGTAGACCTTTTATTGGACGCATCCGCTTCCCGCCTGCACTGTCAGGAAGTGATCGCGGCTCAAGGATCCATTTTGGCCCAGAGCCTTGCGGCCTGCGGTATCCCGGTGCGGGTGTCCAGCTTCAGCAGCCTGCGGGGCTACACCGTACTGCGTGTGCTCAAAGGCTTTGCAGACAAAAACCTGCAAAACATCAACCGATATTTTGCTTCCGGCTGGAACCGTGACGGCCTTGCCCTGCGGGCCGCAGGCGACCTTTTGCGGTTTGCGCCCGGTCCTGCGCCGCGGCATCTGCTCATCGTGCTGACGGACGCTTCGCCCAACGACAGCCGCCGCATCCCGCCCAGTGCAGAAAACCCGCTGGGCTGCGGTTACGAGGACGCTGCCGGTGTGGCTGACACTGCCGCGCAGGTGCGTGCGCTGCAGCGCATGGGCATCCGGGTGTCGGCTGTGTTCATGGGTGAGGACAGCTCTGCCGGTGCCGCTGCACAGATCTACGGCAAAAACATGGCCCGTATCCGCGGCATGGACCAACTGGCCCGCGCGGCCGGGCGGCTGATCCAGAACGAGATCCGTGAACTGGGCGATTGAACCATATTTTACCAGAACAGCCCACAGATGGGAGGCTTTGGCCTTGCCGTCTGTGGGCTGTTTTTGATACAGAACACAACTGATTCACTCTTGCAACAACCATGTTTCGGGTCGTTGTTGCAGGATGCGCGGAAATATTTTGTTTTTCTACAAACTTATAGTTGTTTTTTGTTGTGAAGTATGCTATACTATGTTCAGTCAATAAAACATTCCTGCGTAAGCCGCCTGCTGTGCACCGGGTCGTTTGGCGCAGTGCCCATCCGTTATACAACGAACTGCTGTGTTATAGTTTCAGGAGGGAATCGATCATGGATGCCAACCGTTATTTTGATGCCATGCACAACGCTATGTCAGCTCAGCACCCCGGTGCGCAGCTGCTGTTAACGGTAAAGCTGCAGGACACCTGCGGCAACGATGCCTGCCTGGAGCTGAAGCAGCTGCCCGGTGAGAGCACCTCCATTCTGTGCTACTCCACCATGGGTCGCCGCTGCCTGAACTTCCAGCTGTTCCGCAAGGGCTGGCAGCTGTGCCACAACGCCGATGGCCAGCTGGTGGGCCGCTTTCCTTCCAGCGCCGACGGCCTGATCGACGAGACCGATTTCCGCGCCTACTGCCGTGAGGACCGGCTGGATCTGGCACGCACCCAGCGCATCACCGCCGAGCTTCGCCAGTGCGCCGGTATCGATTATCAGGGCAGCATCCCGCAGAACGCCCGCACCGGTGCCGTTGTTACTGTGGAGAGCTTTGTAGGGGCCGGTGCCCGCTGGACCTACTGGAGTCAGGATGTTCTGCCCAGCCTGCCGCTGGGTGCCATCCTCTACTGGCTGGCGGATCATCTGGCCGGTGCCGAGCGCCGCACCCTGCAGGCCGACCCGCAGGCAGCCCGCCTTGCCGCCCAGTGGCTGGCCGGTGATACAGCCGTATTCTTCCATCCGTCGGTGCCGATGACCGCCATGAATACGGTCTCTTCCGGCTCTGCGCCCGCACGCCGCCGCACCACTGTGCCCGCTGCCCGCAACAAGAGCTGGCAAAGCATCATGGCCGTGATGGCAGGCATGTGAACGAAAAAGCAAGGAAAGACCGATCGTCTCTCCTTGCTTTTTCAGTATTATTCGAGGTACGGGTCCAGCAGGGCATCCACCGTTTTGTTCCGCTTGGGGTTCGGCTTTTTGATCACATGGCCGCGGCAGACCACCAGTTCCAGATGCTGCAGCGCACGCAGGTCTTCCAGTGGGTTGTGCTTTGTCACAATAAAATCTGCGCTCTTGCCCGGCTCAATGGAACCGGTCACGTCTCCTACTCCGGCCAGCTGAGCATTGCGCAGGGTGGCCGTGTACAGGGCGAACTGGTTGCTTACACCGCAGTATTTGTGGAAGTAGCACAGCTCCCGCCAGAAATCGTACTGGGTGATGTACGGGCAGCCTACATCGTTGCCCAAGGCCACCGGGATGCCGTTGGCAAGGGCGGTCTTTGCGCTTTCCACCACACCGTCAAACACGATCTTGCCGTTATACTGGTCCTTTTCCGAAGCGCCGGAAACCGCTGTATCGAACAGCGCATAGGGCAGCGCCGGGGAGATAGTGGTGCACACAAAGGCTCCCCGCTCCTTGTAAAGCCGGATGGTCTCATCGTCCATCTTTGCGCCGTGCTCAATGGAATCCACGCCGTTTTCCAGCGCCGCCTTTACGCCCTCCGGCGATTCGGTGTGTGCTGCTACGGTGTAGCCCAGCTTGTGGGCTTCGTCGCAGACGGCTTTGATCATCTCCGGCTTCATTTTCAGCTCTCCGGGCGTTCCCTTTTCGGTGGCATCCAGCACACCGCCGGTGATCATCAGCTTGACAAGATCCACCTTCTGGCCGCTGGCCTTTTTGAGCTGAGCAAGTGCTTCGGCATTGTTATGGGCCGCAACTGCCACCGAGCCTGCCATATGTCCGCCCGGCACCGAAATGCCTTCGTTGGCAGCAAGGATGCGCGGTGCCAGCAGCTTGCCAGCTGCAGCATCATCACGGCAGCGGGTGTCAAAATCTGCAATGCCGCCCACGGTGCGGATGGTAGTCACGCCACCCAGCAGTTCCAGCTTCGCGTAGCTGCATACCAGCCTGTAGGCCACCGCACGGGTCAGGCCATTGCTCAGAATTTTGCGCACCAGCGCAGCATTATCCCGCGGCTTTGCGCTGGGCTTGCCGTTGCCTGCCAGATGCACATGCAGGTTGATCAGGCCCGGGCACAGATAGCCTCCGTGCAGATCGATCACCTCATAACCGTCCAGATCCACGCCCTCATCGACAATGGCAATGATCTTATCATCCTCGGTCAGCAGGATCTTGTGCGCTTCCGGCTGCATCTGCTCGGTGCCATCCAGCAGGATCCCGTTCGTATAGGCACGTTTCATTGGGAACATCCTCTCTTTTTCAGGTTTTTCGGACAGGAGTTGTTTTGTTCCAGTATAGCACGTTCCGGCAGATGGTTCAATGCAAAAACGGGCAGGAAAGGTTCAGCCCTCTCCTGCCCGCTCGGTGTTTTTATTTACTGTACGGCTGCGCTGGAAGCTACTTCGGAAGCAGCAGCCTCAGAAGATGCGGCTTCCGAAGAAGCAGCTTCGCTGGATGCGGCATCTGCGCCGCCGGTCACGCCGCCCTCAACGACCAGCTCATCCTCATAGTCAAGGCCGTAGGTATCCACCAGAGTCTCCTCATAGTCCTTGTGGAAGAAGTTCTCCTCGCCCAAAGCCTTGATCTCCTCGTTCAGCCAATCCAGAACGGTGGTGTTGCCCTGGCTCACAGCGGGAGCAATGGTGTCCTGACTGCCCAGAGAGGGAATGCCGACCGTGTAGCCGGTGTTCTGCTTTGCAAATGCAATGACCTCGGTGTTATCGTTGGCCCATGCCACGCCGTTGCCGTTCTCCAGTGCATTCTTGGCCGTTGCATAGGAATCGTACTTCTGCAGCGGAATGTCGGGGTACTCCTTGGTCAGGTAGGTCTCGGCGGTGGTGCCGGAAATGACGATCATCTGGTCGTCAGCGTTCCAGTTGTCCAGAGTGGTGATAACGTTGCTGTCCGGAGAAATGACACCCAGAGCCACGTTCATGTACGGCAGAGCAAAGTCCACTTCCTCTGCGCGCTCCGGGGTCACGGTGAAGTTTGCCAGGATCACATCCGCCTTGCCGGTCTGCAGGTACTCGATGCGGTTTGCAGCCTCGGTAGAAACAAAGTTGATCTCTACGCCCAGATCCTCGCCCAGACGGCGTGCAAAGTAGACATCATAGCCCTGATATTCGCCGTTCTCGTCCACATAGCCGAACGGGTTCTTATCGGAGAACACGCCGATGTTGATGGTGCCGGACTCCTTGATCTGATCCAGAGTGCGGTAGACCACGCTGCTGCCGGATGCTGCAGTTGCAGTAGAAGCAGAAGAAGAGCCGCCGCATGCGGTCAGAACAGCGGCAGCGGAAACTGCACCCAGACCCAGCAGGAAGGAACGACGAGAGATCTTAGACTGTTTCATAATGATTACTCCTTTACAAAATCTTTCCCATTTGGCTGCGGAACACCCGCAGCCTTTATCTTGATCTGTGACTCATTTCACAGCATCAAACGTGAAGGTGCGCAGGAAGCGTTGCGCGCGCTCGGTCTTGGGCCGGTCAAAGAACTCGGCCGGTGCAGCTTCTTCCACGATCTTGCCGCCATCCAGAAAGATGACGCGGTTGGCAATGGCGCGGGCAAACTGCATTTCGTGGGTGACGATGATCATGGTCTTGCCCTGCTTGGCAAGGTCCAGCATAACGTCCAGCACCTCGCGCACCATTTCCGGATCAAGGGCAGCGGTCACTTCGTCAAACAGAAGGATCTCCGGGTGCATACACAGTGCACGCACGATGGCAACGCGCTGCTTCTGGCCGCCGGAAAGCTCACGCGGGTAGCTGTTTTTCTTGGCAAGCAGGCCCACACGGTCCAGCAGAGCTTCGGCCTCCTGCTGCACTTCCGCTTTGGGGCGCTTCTGCACCTTGGTGGGTGCCAGAAGCACATTGTCCAGCACCGTCATGTGCGGGAACAGCTCGTAGCTCTGGAACACCATGCCGATGCGTTGGCGCAGCTGGGTCAGATTTTTACCGCCGTAGGCAACGGTCTCATTGCCCAGCCGCACCCGGCCGCTCTGGGTGGGCTCCAGACCATTCAGACAGCGCAGCAGGGTGCTTTTGCCGCAGCCCGAAGGGCCGACCACCACGATGACCTCGCCGGGCTTGACAGCAAAGCTGATATCATCCAGCACGGGGGTCTCGCCATAGGCCTTGATCAGATGTTCAACAGTCAAAATAGGTTCTGCCATGTACGGTCACTTCCATTTCTTTTCGAGATAGGATGCCAGCAGACTGATGGGCCAGCATACGAAGAAATATAACACGAAAACCGTGAGATAAATGCCAAACGCTGCGTTGGGGCTGGCGGTGCGGTTGGCCTCGATGATCTGCTGTGCTACCTTGATCACTTCCACAACACCGATCATCAGCACAAGGCTGGTGGTCTTGATCATGCGGGTAATCAGGTTGATGGACAGCGGGATCAGGCGGCGCACCGTCTGCGGAATGATGATGTACCAGTAGGTCTGCGCACGGCTCATGCCAAGGGCCTCGGCGCTCTCATACTGGTGCTTCGGAATGGCGATCAGCGCACCGCGCACAAGGTCGCTCATTTCTGCGGTGCCCCACAGCACAAACACGATGATGGATGCCGTCTCGCCGGAAAGGTTCCACCCAAAGGCACGGGTGGTGCCGAAGTAAACGAGGAACAGCAGCACCATCTGCGGCATGATGCGGACGAACTCCAGATAAAGCCGCAGGATCGCCTTGATAACGGGGTTGCGGGAGGTCATGAGCACGCCCAGCAGGATGCCCAGCGGCAGGCTGATGATCACCGAGACGGCACTGATCTTGAGTGCAACACCAAGGCCGCCCAGCAGGCGGGCCATGTTTTTGCCCTTGAACAGGACATCAAGACCCAAATCCAGCATAGCGCAGCCTCCTTTCGATCAGGCTGCCCACAATGGACACCGGCAGCAGAATGATAAGGTAGAACACCACCAGCAGAAACAGACATTCGATGGTCTTGGAGTACATGCCGATCAGGTCCTTTGCCGTGAACATCAGGTCCATCAGGCTGATGGCGCTGAACACGCTGGTCTCCTTGAGCAGGAAGATCACATTTGCCATGAAAGCCGGCATACTGGTGGACATGGCCTGCGGCAGAATGATGTAGCGCATGGTCTGCCAGCGGTTCATGCCAAGGCTGTAGGCACTCTCGGTCTGGATGGGCTCAATGGCTTCCAGACCACTGCGGAACGCTTCGGCCATGTAGCTACCGCCCAGAAACGCCAGACCGGCAATGCCGCAGATCTCGGCATTGGTGCGGATGCCCACCTTGGGCAGGCCATAATAAATGAAGAACAGCTGCACCAGCAGCGGTGTGTTGCGGGACAGCTGGATGTAAACACCCACGATCTGCCGCAGAACGGGCACCTTGTCATACTGGATCACTGCGCAGGCAAGGCCAATGATGATGGCAAAAATGATGCCTGCAACGCCCAGCCGCACGGTAAGTACAGCGGCCTTCTGGTAGAGCGGCAAATATTGCTGGATCGCATTCCAGTCCATTGCCGGATTCCTCCCTTGTATCCTGATTTGCGGGTCAAAACAAAACGCCCGGAAGCTCCCTCTTCAAGTAAGCTCCCAGGCGGTCAGCGACAGATCCTTCTGCGTGTTCCCACACAGAATATGCAGATATGCTCACACGGCATACCATACTGCAGGGCGGCCGGTCCGGGAAGCGTTTGCGGTACAACAACACATTGCGCAACAACACATCATAGCCATTTCCTCCCTGAATGATCTCAATTTTCGGATTTGCTCGACCCGATGCACGTAGTTTACACCCTATTACCCATTATGTCAATATGATTATGGGGCTTCTTTCGATTCTTTGCTCATTCAGCCTAAAATCATATCATTCTATGTGTAAATTTTATTCATTTTTCAACTTGACCGTATGCGTCGTGCGGACAGCAAAAAGCCCTCCCGTCGGGGGAGGGCCGGGCCGGATTCAGTTTTTCCTGACCGCGATCAGCACGCGGATCTTGCTGCCTGCTGCGCGGCCGTCATTATCAAACCAGCCAATGAGGGTGTAGTCCTCGCCGTTCACCTGCGAAAGGGTGGTGGGATAGTAGGTACCCTTATACCACAGATACACCTGCATATCGTCGGCAGTCTCGTACTTCTTGCCGCCGCTCATCACCGAGGCCGCGCCCACCTTGTCGATCACGGCAGGCATCAGCTGCCGCATGGACTTGACCTTGCCGGAAGTGCTGATGCCCACAGCAATGCCGCCCGCCAGCACCGGGTACTTGGTGCTGGTCTTGTAGGTCGTCTGCTTGCCGTTCACGTAGCACACGTAATCTGCACCGCTTCCCAGATAGTTGAGCACAGTGCTCAGACCGCCGCTGGTGTTAGCTGCGCCCAACTTGAGCAGATAGCTTGCCAGCTTGTCGGTGCTGCCGGTCACGCTTTCCCACACACTGCTGCCGATGCTTCCGTCCACAAGGCCCCACAAAAGGTCGCCGGTGCTGGGCAGCACGATCTCGGCCACATCGCCTGCGATGGAAGCTGCATCGGTGCTGGAAGAGGTGCTTGTGGTGGTACCGGTCGTCGTGCCGGTGGATGTGGTGCTGCTGGAAGAGGTGACATTATTGATGAGGTTTTTCACGTCGTCCAGCACGCCGTAAGTCCACAGATCACCCGTGACATCGTTCAGGATCAGGCGATCGATCTGACCGTTCTCATTGGTGGTATAGTAGCGCACATCGGCATCCGAAAGTGTTACCCCCGATAGGCGGCTGGGACTTACCGTCCCAGCCACACCCTCCGAAGTCGTATCCAGAATTTCCACGCCGTCCGCAAGGGCTGTTTCGCCCAGAGCGGTACCGTCTGCATTGATCGTACCGGAAGTGCCCTTTTTACCAATGGCATCCACCTGCTCGCCGTCGGCGTTCACGGTGATTTTCACCATCCAGCCGGCCGGGTAGTTCAGGTCCTTGGCCACGCTCACTGTGCGGGTGATGCCGTCGGTGCACTTCACTTCCACCTTCTGCTGCACGTCCGCGCCGTTTTCTTCCACAAGGCTGCGGGTGGCCGTTTGCACTACGCCGTAGAACACTTCGTCTGCGGCATCACCAGTCAGCACGGCAACGGCTTCGTTGTTCATGCCCAGCAGCAGGGTGACTACCTGACCCACGCCGCCGCCGTTCAGGCTGGACAGCTGGGCTGCTGCCGAGGAGCTTGCAATGGTGTAGCTGGTGCCAGCCACGGTAACAGATGTGGGTGCACTGGCGCTGGGCGACACCGCCGTGATGCGGCCTGCCGCCTTGCGGGTGTAGACCCACACGGTCTTTGCGCTGGCATTATAATAGTACACATCATAAGCGGACAGCTGGGCGTTGGTGCTCACGCTGTCGTTGCAGTAAGCGGCCTCCGGCTCAAAGGGCAGGCTTTCGCCTTCCGATGCCACAAAGGGGCCTTCCAGATTGCTGAGCAGGATGGAAGAAACATCCACCTGACCATTCGTCACCGTAAAGCCAAGGGTGGTACCGTACACACTGCCGCTGGCCGTGTTTGCGGTGAGGGCGTTGTACAGCAGGATGGCTCCGTCTTCCATGGTCATGGCCTGACCCTGGGTGCGGCTCAGATTTGCACGCAGTCCGATGGCGTTTGCCTTGTTCAGCTGTGCTGCGGGGAAGCCGCCGGTCAGGGTCGTCACATCATAGCCCAGCAGGGTCAGAGCGGCGGTGCAGGCTTCTTCCAGCGTCACGGTCTGATCCGGGCGGAAGGAGCCATCGGTATAGCCGCTCATCCAGCCCTGCTGCACTGCAATGCGGATATAGGGCGCATAAGCGCTGCTGCCGTTCACATCAGTATACAGAGTGCCGATGCTGCCCTGCGTATTGGCGTTATCGTGGTAGGCGGAAAAGGCCACCAGCAGCTTTGCCAGCTGCCCACGGGTGAGCGGCGTGCTCAGCCCGACAGCTTCCTCGGTGGAGAAAGCGCCCAGCGTTACCGCCGTCTGCACCGCCGTGTTGGAGCCAGCTGCCGATGCGGGCAGCACCAGCATGGACACGCCGATGCACACCGACAGCAGCAGTGCGAGGAATCGTTTTTTCATAGTTGCCTCCTTAATCGTAACGCAGCGCTTCGATGGGGTTGAGCCGTGCCGCGCGCTTTGCGGGCAGGTAGCCGAACAGCACGCCGATGCCCACCGAGATGCCAAAGGCCACGGCCACCGATCTGAGAGACGGTGCCACGGTCATTTCCATATCGGACATGACCAGCGGCAGGATCTTGTTTGCCAGTGCCGAGAGCAGATAGCCCAGACCGATGCCCAGTATGCCGCCCAGCGCCGAGGTGGTGGCAGCTTCGGTGACGAACAGGCCCAGAATGACCCGTTCCTTGGCACCCAGCGCCTTGCGAATGCCGATCTCGCGGGTGCGCTCGGTGACGGACACCATCATGATGTTCATGATGCCGATGCCGCCCACCAGCAGCGAGATGGCCGCAATGGCTGTGAGGATAGTGACGACCATGTTCACCATGGAGGTCATCATATCCAGCATTTCGCTCATGCTGGTGACCATGTAGCCCTTATCGGAGCTGAGCAGCTCCTGCAGGCCGTTTTCCAGTGCGGTCTTCGCTTCGGAAATTTTGTCCTCACTGGTCACAGTGACGGCGTAGGAGCTGGCGGTGCTGGTTTGTGAAACACGCAGCGCCGTGGTGTAGGGCAGCAGAACGATATCATCGCTGCTGCCCTCCTGATCCGAGGTGTCTGTCACCTTGGCTTCCAGTACGCCCACAATGGTATACTTCTCCGCTCCGATTTTGATGGTCTGGCCCACGGCATTGCCGCCATAGGCCACACGGCTGATGTAATCGCCCACTACGCAGATCTTCTTGTTGTCAGTCAGATCCACGTAGTTGATGCCGCGCCCGACGCGGACGGTGCAGCCGCTCATTCCAAGATAGCTCTCGCTCACGCCCTTGACGCTGGTGTTGCTGTAGCTGGTGGTACCCACCTTCACGGTTCCGTTGATGCTGGCCGTAGGCGACACCGCCTCGAACAGATCCGGGTGGGCATCCACGAGGCTGTAAACATCCTCCACTTTCACAGAGCGGGAACCGTAACCCATGACCTGCACGCTGATGATGTTGGTGCCGAGATCTGAAAAGCTGGACTGGATGCTCTGGGTCATGCCGTTGCCAAGGCCCACGATAACGATGACCGCCGTCACGCCGATGATAATGCCCAGCATGGTGAGGAAGGTGCGGAACTTATTGCTCCAGATGTTCTGGATGGCTTCACGGAAGGTCTCATAGATCATGACGCACTCCCCTCCTGTTCTGCCTTGGGTGCATAATTGGGCTGCACCACGGCTTCGGGTGCGTGGGCATCGCCGTCGTACACCACATGGCCGTCCTCCAGCCGGATGATGCGCTGGGCCTGCACGGCAATGGAGTTGTCGTGGGTGATAAGCACCACGGTGTTGCCCTGCCGGTGCAGCTCCTGCAGCATGCCCAGCACTTCACGGCCGGTGTGGCTGTCCAGTGCGCCGGTAGGCTCGTCAGCCAGAATGACAGCCGGACGGCCTGCCAGTGCCCGCGCGATGGAAACACGCTGCTGCTGACCGCCGGAAAGCTGGTTGGGCTTGTTCCGGAGCTTATCGCCAAGGCCCACCCGCTCCAGTGCGGCGGCGGCACGGCGGCGGCGCTCTCCGCGCGGCACTCCGGCATACACCAGCGGGACCCCCACGTTTTCGATCAGGCTGAGCTTGGGCAGCAGGTTGTACTGCTGAAAGATAAAGCCCAGCAGCTCGTTGCGGATCTCGGCCAGTTCGTCGCGGCTCATTCTGCCCACGTCACGGCCATTGAGTTTATAGGTGCCCGCCGTAGGCACATCCAGACAGCCGATGATGTTCATGCAGGTAGACTTGCCGGAACCGGACTGGCCCACGATGGCCACGAACTCGCCCTTGTTGATCTGCATCGAAATGTGATCTGCAGCCTTTACAAGGGTATCGCCCATCTGGTAATACTTGCACACATGATCAAATTCAATAAGGGCACTCATCAGAAGCCACCTCCCGGGCCTCCGCCGCCGGGGCCTCCGTTCCCTCCGCCGTGCCCGCCGCTGCCGCTGGCGTTCTGTTTTTCAGCAGCGTCGGCATCGTAGGCGATGGTGCCGCCCGGGCCCACCATGAATTCCATGCTGTCGCTGGCGTTCTGCTTTTCAGCAACATTGGCATCGTAGGCGATGGTGTCGCCCTCCTGCAGGCCGCCGGTCACTTCGATCGAATCGTTGTCGCTGGTGCCGGTGGTGATCTTGACGTACACATAGCCGTCCGGTGCGGTCATATCCTGCACGGCATTGGCAGCACTGGGCGAATCCTTGGTGACCAGCACATAATTGCCGCGCACCACGGAACCGTTGGGAACGGCAAGGGCGTTGGACGCACTGCTCACCTCGATCTCGGCCGTGGCGTTCATGCCGGGCAGCAGGTCGCCGGTGTCATCGATGCGGATGGTCACCGGGTAGGTAGTGGTGCCGCCGGTGGTGGTTCCTGCAGCTGAAACACTGGTGACCACGCCGGTAAAGGTACGGTCAGAAATGGCATCTGCCGTAATGGTGACGGTCTGACCCTCCTTGATGGAGAGGATCTCCAGTTCGTCCACATTCAGCGTCATTTCCAGATAGCTCAGGTCGTAGATGGTGCACAGCGTCTCGCTGGCTGTAGTATCGGTGCCCACAGTGTCACCAGCCTTGACATTCTTCTGGATCACGGTGCCGCTGATGGGCGAGGTAATGGTGTAGTTTTCCATCTGCTTTTGGGTATCGCTCATGGAAAGCTGCGCGTTGAGCAGGCTATCGGCAGCGGACTGTACCTGCCTGCTCAGCTCGGTGCCGGAAAGCTGCACGATGGCCGTGTTGGCCTCAATGGCAGTGCCTTCCTTGACGCACACAGCAGCCACCGTGCCGCTGGTGGTGGCTGTGACGGTCTGCTGGTGCTGATAATCGAACCGGGCCGAAGCCAGCGCGCTGACACCGTTGATGATGGCGGATGCGGCCTGTGCGGTGGTCAGGCTGCCATTATTCTTCACGGCAATGGTCACGGTGCGCACCAGCAGATTGCCGCTGCTGATGGTATCGGTGCCGGCCACGGCCTGCACCGTGCCGGAAAGGGTCTCAAAGGTACCGTTGAGTATGACCTCCGCAGCCTGACCCACGGCAAACCCCGAAGCATCCGCTGCCGGGAATTCCAGCGTGAGCAGCAGGCTGGAATCGTCCCGCACGGTGGCGATCTCCTGCCCGGCGGTCACGTAGTCACCGGCCTTGACTTTGATGGAAGCCACTGTGCCGCCAATGACGCTGCGGATGTACTGGGCATCGGCTGTATCGTCGTAGCTGCGCTGTGCCTGCTCCAGCGCAAGCTGGGCCTTTTCCACACTGGTGGCAACGTCTGAACTGTCGATGGTGTACAGCACGGTACCCTTCTCGATGGTATCGCCCACCTCAAAATCTGCGGTGAGCACAGTGCCCTTCACCAGCGACTTGACCGTATAGGTGTTAGCTGCGGAAATGGTTCCGGAACCGCTGAAGGTGTTGGTGATGTCCCGCCGTTCCAGTGCGGTCTCCATGTACTGGGTGCTGGCCTGCACAGCCTTTTTGCTGTTTTTGGGCAGCAGCACCGCAGCGGCCACCGCCGCCACGCAGACCACCGCAGTGATCTTTTTCCAGTTGCGCTTCAAAAACTGTTTCGGGTCTTTTTTGCCCGGCTGCACCGCCGGGTTCTCAAAGTCCAGCAGTTCCTGCTGGGCATCCGGCTGCTGTGCCGGTTCGCTGTTTTTCTTTCGCAGCATCGTATCGCCCCTCCTGTATTGCATGCGGCGGGATCTTCTCCGCCAATATCTGGAAGTATACAGGATGATTCTTAGGATTTTGGGCAAGAAAGTCTTAAGATGGCTTAAGAGAAGGCAACAATGTGTGAAAAAGCAGAGAAGGCCTCCCTCAGCGGGAAGCCTTCTCTGCTTTTTTATTCTTTGACGGTCTGGAACAGCAGTGTCATGCGGAAAATGCCTTCAGGCTGTTCAATACGGCAGATGCCCTGCATCTTTTCCATCATTGTTTCAATGCTGGGCAGTCCCACCTTGGTGCTCTCCGAGGAGGCGGGCACCGGCAGGACGCGGTTCTCAAAGCACAGGCCCGCCCTGTCTTCTTCCTGCACAAAGCGCACAAGGATATCACTGCAGGGGTCGGCATACTTGACCAGATTCGAGGTGATGTTATCCAGAATGCGGCGCACGTACTGCCCGCTGACCAAGAGCAGCACGTCCTCCTCGCCCAGTTCCAGTGCGCAGGCAAACCCGCGCTGCTGCAGCGTTTCCACCATTTCCGTGAGTGGCTCTTCAAACACAGTGGAAAAATGTGCCGGCGGGTCCAGCACGGCCACCGTATCCCGCGTGACAAGGGCATATTCAAACAGGTTATCCGAAAGCTGCTTGATCTGCCGGGCCTTCGCGTCGATCTTGTTCAGGTAACTGTCGGCCTGTTCCGGTGTCTCGTACTTATGATACTGCAAGATCTCTGTATACAGCAGCAGAGTGGTCAGCGGCGTGCGCAGATCGTGCGACATCTCGGTGATGAGATTCTTTACCTTGGCAGCGGCCTGTGCTTCCTCTTCCTGCTGCTGGCGCAAAGTCACCCGCATGGAGTCCAGACAGGAGGCCAGCGTGGTGATCTCATCGCTGCCGCGGATGGTAATGGGGTGGTCGAGGTCGCCGCCCTCCATGGCCTGGATCTCCTCACTGAGCTGCACCACGTACCGCACGATCTTACGGCTGTTCAGAAGGAAAAAGCCCGGAAACCACCATAAAATGCACAGGGAAAGCAAAATTTCGCACCCGGTGCCGTAATAGGTATTGAAGCCGTTGTAGTAGAGCATCGCGCTCACCTCACCGTCTGCAAAGGTGAGCGTGTAGCAGGGCAGCCAATCGTAAAAGCCGGTCTTATCCACCAGGACCCCCGGGTTCTGATCCGATGTGCCGTTCTGCGGCAAAAACGAGATCATCCCGTCTTTGGGTGCAAACGAAGAGTAGATCATCGTCTGGCCCCGGTAGAGTTCCAGCAGGGTATAACGCCGCTTATGGCTCCAATCCGTCAGTTCCTTTACATCCGTGCTGGCAAGATGATGTTCCGTCACATAGCTCTGCAGCTCCTGCACCTGTTTCTGGGTGGCATGCTGCTGCACCTCCGTGCGGCTGAACCAGAAGCGCAGTCCCTTGGCAAGCACCACCTGCGACACCGTGAGCAGCAGCACGCTTTCCAGCGCCGCCAGTACGATCATGCCCATAAACTGCTTTGCAAGGCCGTTCTGCTTTTTCATAGACCGCCTTCCTCTCCGGAAACAAAGCGGTAGCCCTTGCCCCACACAGTGCAGATGCGGGTGGGCTTCTGCGGGTCGTCCTCCACCTTCATACGCAGGTTGCGGATATGCACCATCACTGTGCCGTTGGAAACATAGTAGTACGGCTCGTTCCACACCGTCTCATAAATGACCTGAATGGAAAAGATGCGCTGCGGGTTCTGCATGAGCAGCCGCAGAATTTTGTATTCCGTCTCGGTCAGATCCACTTCCCGCTCGTCCACCCACACACGGTTGCAGTCCAGTGCAAGGCGCACACCGTGCAGCTCCAGCGTGGTGTTGTGCGGCTTGTGATGCACCTGATCCTTGCCCTGATACACGCAGTACCGGCGCAGCAGCGCCTTGACCCGCGCGCTCAGCTCCGCAAAGGAGAACGGCTTTGCCAGATAGTCGTCGCCTCCCGCCGTCAGGCCCAGCAGCTTGTCCGACTCCTGCGATTTTGCGGTAAGGAACAAAATGGGCACCGCCGAGGTCTTGCGCAGCTCTTCGCACACGCGCAGACCGCTCATGCCCGGCATCATGATATCCAGAATGACCAGATCCACCTCCGGGTCGAACAGCTCCAATGCCCGCAGGCCGTTCTCTGCCTCCAGAATGTGGTAGCCCTCGCCTGCCAGCAGGATGCGCACACCGTCCCGGATATCCGGGTCGTCCTCCACGATCAGGATCGTCTGTTCTGCCATATTCACACTTCCCCCTTGTACCGTCATTCGATTTTAGTATACCAGCAGAACGTTTTAGTTTCTACGAAAGATTTCTTAGGAAAGTTTAAGAAACAGCCGGTTTTGCTTTCTGCTGCCTTTTCTTTTATAAATAAGTATAATGATTTCCCGGGAAAAGTGCAACCAAAAGGCACCGGCTTGTGCAAAAAAGCCGGTGCCTTGGGGCAGGAATATTTTACAGGTTCAGCAGCACATTGGCCCGGAAAACGTTGCCGCCCGTTTCCACCGTCAGATTGCCGTGATACCTGTGCACGGCAGTTTCGACGGAAACAAGGCCGATGCCCTGTCCGTCATGCTTGGTGGAGTGCAGAACGCCGCCCTGCTTTTTCAGCACGCCATCGTAGCGGTTCTCCACCATCAGGCCCATCATGGCCGGGCTGAGCATCCGGGCCAGCACCTTGATCTGCCGTTCTTCCGGCGGCAGCTTCTGGCTGGCATGGAGCGCATTTTCCAGCAGGTTGCCAAGAATGGTGCACAGGTCGGCCTCCGGCAGGGACAGGAGCTTGGGCAGTTCCAGCTTCCATTCGATCTGGATGCCCTGTTTCCGGGCCTCGTAGTCGTAGTGGCCGGCAAGCGCATCCACCGCAGCGTTGACGCACAGGGTGGGTCTGGCATCGCTGAGTTCGCTCTCGTACTGGCTCAGGTAGCTTTTCAGTTCATCCAGCCGCCCGGCCTCGGTCAGGCCAGAGATCACATGCAGGTGCTGGCGGAAATCGTGCCGCAGGTGGCGGGTCTGTTCCAGATAGCTGCGCAGCTCCATATAGCGGCGGGACTCCACGGCCAGCAGCTGGTTTTCGCGGTCCAGCTGGGAGCTGCGGGCATACTCCTTTGCCACGCGGTACATCTCGTACAGCAGCAGAAAGATGCCCAGCAGCGAGATGCTCACTGCCAGCACCGCGATGATGCGGATGCGGTTCATCAGGATGATGCCGATCTCCTTCGGCATACAGAACACCAGAAACGCCGCGTACAGTGCTGGCAGCGGCCATGCCGACTCCCAGAAGGCTTCTCCGTGGTACTCCTGCAGCAGCCACCGGCTCCAGCGCACTGCCGTAAAACGGAAGATAGCACTGAGTATCACCGAGAGGGTCAGGCAGATGACCGAGGTGCTGGGCAGAAACACCGGCTGTGCATTGTCCAGCTCAGCTTCCGCGTTCAGCACAATGGCAAGCAGGGTGCACACAGACATCATCACTGCCGACACTGAGAACAGAAACATGGTCTGGCTGATCGATACTTCCCGGTCGGTGCGCCAGCGCAGCAGCCAGAAGCTGATGATGAGCAGCGGGATGAGCAGGAAGTTCGTTTCTATGTCCAGCATGCAGCACACCGCTGCGCCAGCCAGACCCATCAGTGTGATCGCCGACGCACCGATGGCATAAGTTTTACGCGGTGCACGCAAGTGCTCCTGCAGCGAGGCAAGGCAGAGGTATTCTGCCGGATACATCATTGCAAATTCCAGAAAAAAACGTCCAAACAATGCAAAATTCACAAGCGCTCTCCTTTCCGGGTCAGAATTCCCGCTGCATACCACGGAACTGGTACTGCGTAAATTGGGCAAGCAGGCTGTTTTTGTCCTTCTGCCGCACCGGCAGATGGGTCCCATCCAGCATTTCAATGCAGTCGCCCTCAAACCGCAGCACCTTGGACATGTTGATGATCACGCCGCGGTTGCACACCAGAAATTCCGGCTGGGTCTGAAGCTGTTCCTGCACCTGTGCAAAATTTGCCGTGGCTCGGCACTCGCCGTCATCCGTGACCACACGCACATAATGGTTCTGTGCCGTAGCATAGTAGATCTTGGTCAGCGGCAGCCGCACGATCTGCCGGGCAATGCGCACCTCCAGCTCCGGCTGCTGACGGCACAGCACCCGCCGCAGCTCCCCTGCCAGCTGCTCAAACTTTTCTTCCTTATAAGGCTTGAGCAGATAATCGAATGGATGTACCGGAAAGGCATCCCACACGTACTCCGGCGAGGATGTCACAAACACGATCAGCAGGTCCGGGTCGGCCGCACGCAGCCGCCGCGCCGTCTCAATGCCATTGGTGCCCTCCATGCAGATGTCCAGAAACACCACCTGATACCCTTCGCGCCAGCCGGCCCGCAAAAATTCATCTCCGCTGGCAAAACAGCTGCAGGATATGTTCTCATTTTCAAATGCCTTTTTCAGCAGCTGTTCCAACCGTTCGGCATCCGGCTTGCGGTCTTCCACGATCGCCGTCCGCAGTTTCATCGCTGCATCCCCCGTTCCTTCTGCTTCCCTATTTTTTATTCTATTATAGCACAAGTTCCGCCTTCCGTGGTCTGCCATTCGCGCACAAAACAGCCCGTTTCGCGCAGGCTGCGGCAGTGGGCAGAATTTTTTTGTGTTTTCGTGGCTGCTATGATCGTAATACTGGCAAAGTGGTGGAACTGGAGAACGAAGTGACAGCTGTTCGCATTGACTTCATTGCACAATATGGATATAATATAATTAGAATTTTACTATTATAGATCGTTCAGGAGCAGGAGGTGCTTTTATGAATATCCGTCCATCTGCAGCGATTCGTCAGAACTACAACGAGATCGCCGATCTGTGCAGAGAAACCGCCGAGCCGATTTTTCTCACCAAGAACGGCGAGGGTGACTTGGTCGTCATGGACATCGAAACCTACAACCGCCGTGAAAAAATGCTGAAGCTCCGTGAAGAGCTGCTTTCCGTGGAAGAGGACCGGATGCGTGGAAGCGAGGGCTATTCGATTGACGAGGTCACTTCCATGATGCGCAGTGCGGTCAAGGAGGCCACAGGGCATGGCACAGCAAAATAAATACCACGTGATCGTGTCAGCACGGGCTGCTCAGATGCTGGTGTCCCACGCCGCATTTCTGGCACAGGTCAGCCCTGCAGCAGCTGAACGGCTTACAGTCGAATTTGAAAAGGCTGCAAAATCTCTGGAGCAGATGCCGCAGCGCTGCCCATGGCTCAAAGGCGAATACATTCCTAAAAATGCTTACCGATTCATCTTGTTTGAAAAACGCTATATGCTTATCTTCCAGATCGTAGATCATACGGTTTATGCGGATCATGTGGTAGATTGCAGACAGGATTACGGCTGGCTCATCCGATGATCATCAAAGGCGGTGACTTTCCCTTTTGTGGGAAGCTCCCGCCTTTTTCTGCGTCTGTATAAAAAGAAAAGCACCACACGTTTCCGTGCGGTGCTTTTCCTTCTGGTGGAGAATACCGGGCCGACTCTGATCACGGTG
>ERZ837380.980-NODE-980-length-39822-cov-13.350969_pt1 | contig 39822 bp, 28 predicted proteins | sample MGYA00519685_ERZ837380 | MGnify/ENA primary metagenome ERZ837380 (study PRJEB31850, sample SAMEA3708817) | human gut metagenome | biome: human gut; feature: human-associated habitat; material: faeces | place: China | collected 2014 ...
TCTGCCCGAAACATAAACTTGCCCCTCCAAACTTCGTTACAAGTGATTTAGAGCAACTCTGAAAGATGCCCTAAAAGTACCCGGTTAGTCTCGTCTTAATTCCTACAATTTACGCCATTGCTCGATGTATTCTCTGTAGGCTTCCATGTGCTGACGGGCGAGGTTCTCGATAAGCCCTGATACACTCATGCCACGTCCACCGAGGCGGCGCACGATTTCGTCCAGCCTATCACGGACCTCCCCACTGACGAACACGGGCTTGCGGTCGGCAATCTTGGGTACCCGCAGAAAGGTGGCACGGTATTCGTCCAATGACAGTCTGCGCTGTTTGCTGCTGATACGTCTGGCGATTGTCCGTTCCACGCTAACGTTATCCGCCTCTATTCTCTTTGTCTCGTTGTCTGATCCCTCGCTTGTTTCCGGCTCGTCCAATACAGGAAAGAGATTGCCCGCTTCCACAACAGGTTCTTGTTCTGTTACGGAAGAACTCTCTTCCGGTTCGTGTTTGGGCATGGAAGGCATATAGTCTTCCAACTTGAAGTTTTTGAACGCTTCATCGTTCTCAATGTTTTTGAATTTCTTGCTCATTGTTGTTTCTTGTTAAAGTGAATACTTGTTGGTCTGTATGCGCATAGTTGACCGTTTGTCGGGAGCAAAGTAAGAGGCTTTAGTTCAGGCAGTCAAGGACTTGGATTCTGTTAGGCAATTTTGTGTAGTTTTGCCTTATGGCGGTATGAACAATGGTGCAGACTTCTTCGATTTGCCGGATATGAATCACAGGAAGAACAAAGATGTATTTACGGGTAAATTTGAATTAAGCCCTTATTTTGTTCTTGGCATTCTTGCTAAAATCCCCAATTAAGATGATAACGATAAATAGCACCCCGGACAACCTATGCCATACCGGTGCCACATACTTCCACTTTTAGAAAATCCATTGTCGGATAACTGATTATATATTCCTTTGCGGCAAAAGAAACAATAACAGCAAAGAAGAATGTATATGGAAATCGTATCTATCGAAAGAAAGACCTTTGAGGCGATGGCCGCCAAGTTCGACCGCTTCGTCCACCGTATGGAAGCAATCTGCCAACGGCACGGCGAAAAGAGAATAAGTGAGTGGATGGACAATCAGGACGTGTGCCGGATACTGAACATCAGTCCTCGCACGTTACAGACTCTGCGGGACAACGGTACGCTTGCCTACTCACAAATAAACCATAAGACGTATTACCGTCCCGAAGATGTGCAGCGTATCGTTTCCGTTGTGGAGGATAGACGAAAAGAAGCGAGATTCAAAGGACGGACGATATAATCTCAGTGCAATAAATAAAGTATAATAACAATACCCACTAAATTCAAAGTAACATGAACGAATTGATTAACAAAGACAACGAGTGGATAATCCACTTCATGGGCAGCCTTGACCGTCTACTGGACAACTACGAGCGCCTGACCGCCAACTACCGCCCGACATTGGGCGGAGAACGTTTCTTTACCGACAAGGAGGTTTCAGCACGGTTGAAGGTAAGTCGAAGAACACTTCAAGACTACCGCAACGAAGGACGGATAGCCTATATCCAATTAGGTGGCAAAATCCTCTACCGTGAATCCGACATAGAGAAGATGCTAACTGACGGCTACCGCTCCGCCTACCGACAGAAGGCAATCTGATTTTCTTGAAAGAGTGCAGTTTGCCGTCTGCCCTATAATTTGCGGTAGTAATGGACTTGACAGCAAAAAGAAAAAGGAACGGTTTACGGATGAAGCATCAAGATTCCGCTTCGTCTGTTAGCCGTTCCTTTTCTTTGTCTTCTGATTTCCCGTCAGTCGCTTGTTTCCGTTGCCGGATGCCTTTCGAGCGTATGGTCGGCAGAGGCAAGGTTTTCGGGCTGAATACGCTCCGCAGGAGGAAGATTCTGCCCGAAACGGCTTTGCCGCCTGACCTTGCCACTGCCATCAGTGACATGCGCTACCTTTGCATCCGAGCATCGGGAACAGGTGACTGATGGGATGAACCTCAACTATACCATAGGTTGCTTCCTCTGCCACAAGATACAAACAATGTTATTGAGTTCTCTTTCTTGGTGGTGTAGATTTCATTTATCACAAACCGTCTGAACAAGATACTTTCTCTACTGCATATCCTGAATGCAATGGCTATAACCATTTCAAGATTATAAACATCATAACTGATACCATCTGGTTGCTTGATATATTTTATCGTATCACATTCGTTTAACTCCTTATTCCTATATATAGCATGAATCGCTTTACGAATGTCACAAGAGAATACTCCAAACAGGTCGGCGATTTCGAATTGTGTCATCCATACGGGTGCGGTCGGAATAGTGACCATACCCGCTTCACTGATTGTGATTATACCTCTATCCATAATATATTGCATTGACATTGTTTAGTTACTTTTGTTTGTCTTTTCGCCGGTAGATTGTTTCTTCCGGCGTTCCATCAGCTTGTCCATATCATTGGAAATCTTGTCATCCGTGATTTTGGCATAGATTTGGGAACTGACGATATTTGTATGCCCCATCATCTTGGCGATGCTTTCTATCGAAATTCCTGCGGAAATCAACAGGGTTCCGAAAGTGTGCCGGGCTTGGTGATGGGAGAGATTCTCCTCAAACTCCAGTGCGTTACCGATGGAATGTACCTCGTGCCAAAGAATATCACGGATAGGCAACGGGAAAACGGGCTTGGTGTCATCGGTCGTGTTGTAAAGTGACAATATACGCTCTGCCACGGGATGCAGGGGGACAAATGCTTCCACATTAGTCTTGCCTCTCTTCTTGCGGATATACTTCCTGCCGTCCGCTGCCTCTCCGATATGGTGCGGATAGAGCCTGTGTATATCTACATACGCCAGACCGCAGAAACTCGAAAAGATAAACATACGCCGTGCCAATTCCATGTTGCTGTCCTCAAACGGGGTCGCCATCAGGCGTTTCAATTCATTGCGGCTGATATGTTTCAGTTTCGGTGGACTCTTCTTTTCATATTCCACCTCCTCGATAGGGTTGGCACGTATAATCTCCCTGTCCACGGCAAGATACAACAACCTGTTTAGCCAGCACAGGCACTTGTTCATCTTGTCCGTGCTGCATCCCAAATCCTTTAGCAGGAATGTCTTGTAATCCTTGCCGAACTGTTCCGTTATTTCCTCCAACGGCATATCCGGCATATCATAGACTGATTCTATGTACTGTCTGATACAGTCTTGAAAGATAACGGATTGCCGGTAGGTGGAGCGTGATTGTATCACTACAGAGCGTTTCTTTAACCTCTCCAGTTCTTGTCTGCCTGTTTCCAACAGGGTTGTGGGCAAGGAACTTTCCGCCACTATGGTATTTTTCAACAGTTCCGCACTGACTACACCTTGTTCCTTCAGTATGGTGTTGTATGTATCTTCTATGTGTTGGCGATATTGGCTTAACCGTACGTTTGTGCGAACGTCCTTTACTTCGCCTTTCTTAGTGTTCCAATCATCAGGATTGCAATAGATTCCTGTGGAAAGCACCACTTGTTTGCCGTCTATGGAGATTCTGCACCAAATGGCGGTCGTGCCGTCAGCTTTTACCTTACTGCGGTTGATGTAATAGAGTTGTTTGAATGTACTGCGCATAACTGATTATCTTATTGAATGTGATTAAATGATTGCATTAGAGGACAAGTACCAAGTCTTTGGTCGCTTCTATAAATGTGTCCATGTCCTCAAAAAGTTTTTTCGGGGTCACACGGGCGTAAATTTGCGTTGTCTGAATATTGGTGTGCCCTAACATCCGGCTGATGGTTTCGATAGGCACACCCTCTTCAAGCGTTATCAGGCTTGCGAAACTATGGCGTCCGACATGATAGACGATGTCGGTCTTGATTCCTGCCAATACACGGAGGCTCTTCATATTGGCTCTCAATACGCGGTAATCTTGAACAGGCAGGAGTGTTTCCCTTGATTCGTCCTTGTATTTTTCCAACAGGGTAATCGCTTCAGGAAGAAGTTTCACCCGTGCGAGGTACTCGTTTTTCTTACGGTGGTATTTCAGCCACAGGTTGCCGTCATCATCGGTGAAAAGATTGTCCCGTGTGACGGACACGGTATCGGCATACGCTGTTCCGGTATAACAGGCAAACAGGAACAGGTCACGGGTGAGGGCAAGCGATGGTCTGCGGCGCACGGAGATTTCCACATCACGCACTTTCACGAACTCTTCCCTCGTGAGTGCCTTCGGTGCGCTGACTTCCTGTTTCGGCAGCTTGAAGTTGCAAAAAAAGTAACGTTCCGAATGTCCTTCCTTATAGGCGATACGGCACACCTTCTTCAAGAGGGCAAGGTAATGGCGCACGGATTGCAAGGATTGTTTCTTCTCATCGAGCACATAATCCTGAAAATCCCAGATGAACCGCTCGTAAAGTTGCCCGAAGGCGACATCCTCTGTCTTGAACCTCTCACGGATGAACTCTGCAAGAATCTGCCGTGTGTAATAATACTTGGAGTATGTTCCCTCGGCACGGTCAATGCCTACACGCGATTTCAAGTCCTCGTTGATACGGTCAAACTGCTTCAACAGGGTCATCTGCTTGTCCATGCTCCCCTGAAACATATCCTTGACCGCCGTAGCGTCAAATTCCTGCTTTCGCTCCAACAGGGAATCGAATGCGGAGTTGACGGTAAGCAACAATTTCTCAATTTTGGCATTGGTCTCAACCGCCTCCTTGCTTTTACCGTTCAGGCGGCTTTCACGGGGGTTCCATAATTCCGGAGTGCAGGACAGTTTGCAGCCGAACTGTGCCATTGTCCTGTTTACGGTGATACGTCCCATGATAGGAGCCTTTCCCGACTTGTCCAGCCCACTCTTTTTGAGGTAGAGCAACACCTTGAATTTTTCTACTTTCATACGCTTATATTTTTTAGTGCAAAGTTACTTGCCATATAAGCGTTCCTTGATGTGCAAAATACTGTGTATGAGTGCAAACAAAACGGTGAGGATTTCTTTTCGTTGCTTTCCGTTACCTGTTCCCGTTCCGGTAACTGCCCGGCTAACGGTTTGGTAACTGAACAACCTCAATATTCCGTTGCCATTTGCTTTTTCACTACTTGGCAAAATACTGAAACCATGCTCATTTCAAACGGATTACGTTTTATCTTCATCTGTTCGCTTTCGCTTGCTTTGCCTTGTATATTCCACATGGCGCGGCATACCTTCGCCACAACCATCACGCTCTCGCAGGGTATGCCTATCGAAACCGTCAGCTGCCTGTTGGGGCATACGAACATCAAGACCACCCAAATCTACGCGAAGATCACCAATGAAAAGATAAGCCGCGACATGTCGGCGCTCACCGAACGCCTCGGCGACAAATACCGTCTGGCGGAGTAACAGCCCTTCCGCCCTTGTGCGCCCTTCGGGATTTACGGAGGATCCCTCCGGGCGCACAGGGGCACGGGCTTCCGGGCCGTCGGTTCGCTTTCATCGGCTTCCCCTGCTGACGGACATGACGGCGGCACCGTCGCCCACCCATCGGCCGCTTCGCGCCCGCGCCTTTTTACAAAAGGCATAGCCTATTAGGGCATTTTCTTTCCGCATTGCTCCGCAACGCTGAAAATGCCCCATTAGGCCAAAGGGGCGGCGCCCCTCTGGACACCCCTTGCGGCGGCAACTCCGCAAGCCGGACGGCCGGGACAACTCCGAATCCTTATCCGCTTCGCTCCGATGCCGCCGAGAACAGATTATCCAAACCACCTGAAACTATACCGCTATGGGCTATGTCGTATTGCATATCGAGAAGGCAGCCGGAACGGACGCCGCCATGTCGGGACACGTCGAGCGGAGAATAACACCCGCCAACGTCATAACGACACTTACCTACCTGAACGAAGAATTAGTAGAGTTCCCCAAAGGAGTTACCAACCGTACCGAAGCGATCCAGCACCGGCTGGACAATGCAGGACTGGAACGCAAGATCGGAAAGAACCAAGTAAGGGCGTTGCGTGTCATGCTCTCCGGAAGCCCCGAAGATATGAAGCGTATCCGGCAGGCCGGACAGTTGGATGCTTGGGCCAAGGATTCCTGCGGCTGGCTGCAAAAGACCTTCGGAAAGGAAAACGTTGTGTCGGCAGTCCTGCATCTGGACGAGAAAACACCACATATACACGCGACCGTCGTGCCGATCACACGGGGCGAACGCAGAAAGGCCAAGCTGGAGCGGGAGAAGAACGCCCAAAGCGGAAAGAGAACCTATCGCACTAAGAAAGACCGCCCGCGTCTATGTGCCGACGATGTGATGGCACGGGACAAACTCAAAGCCTACCAGACCACCTATGCCGAAGCGATGGCCAAATACGGACTGCAACGCGGCGTCGAGGGATCGGAAGCAAAACATATTTCCACGCAGCAGTATTACCGCGAGGTGTTCGTCCGGAAAAATGAAATGGCCGAACAGATCGAGAATCTGAAAGAACAGCAAAAGACGCTCACGGTAGATATTGCCGCACTCCAAGCACAGCAACGAGCCGCGCAGACAGACTGCAACATTATCGACGAACAGCGGAGGAAGAAGAAAGAAGAATTGGAGAAAGCCGAAACGGAGTTGGCACAGACGCGGCGGGAGATCAAGACCGACAAACTCAAAGGCGTGGCCGTGGATGCCACGACGAAAGCCGTAGAAAGGATCGGAGCGTTATTCCACGACCCCAAGCCCGCGAGGTATGAAAAACAGATTGCAGATTTGCAAGGGGTAATTGCCGACAAGGATAAGTGCATCGGGCAACTGCAACAAGAGATCAAGACCATGCAGGCCGGACACGATAAAGAGGTGGCCAACCTTAAACAGGAAGCACAACAAGTCATAAAAGCCTTGATGCGTGTCGATGAGTTGTGTCCCTATGTAAAGGGGCTGTTGAAATGGGAAAATTACTGCAAGGATGTCGGGTTGGACAAGGAGCGGACCAAAGCGTTGTTTACGATGCAACCTTACAGATATACGGGCGAGCTGCATTCGATAAGGTATAATCATACGTTTCGGGCGAACGATGTCATTCTCCAATTCAAACCCGACAAGGACGGGCCGAGCGGGTTCCAGTTCACCATAAACGGAAAGGACTGCGACGAGTGGTTCAGACAGCAACGAAAGGAGTTTTACGAGCGGATAGGAATTGACATCGAACAAACGGAGCAAAGGCGCGGGATGAAGATGTAACCACGAGCGGGACGGAACCAAAAGGCCGTCCCGTTGTTGTTTTAGGACGGCGTATTCCGTTAAAGCCAGAACATGGGCTATTCGGGCGGCATAAACCCTACGGCACAAAAAGTGCCCGCAACATATTGCGGATTCGAATTTTTTGTGCTACCTTTGGGACAAGCGATCCGCTGTAAAGGCGTGAATCGCGTTGCTGTTTGCGTAAACGTAGGAAATTTACAGTCTGCGGCAACAAGAGAGTCCTTGTCGGGTCGTACCACGCCTTGACGGGGCAGTACATTTAAGGCAACTACACCTGACGGGCGTGGGCCTCTTGTGTTACGAAGTCAGACGGGTTTCCTACGACCTACGCAGCGTAAGTAACGCAAGCCGCATACCTTTCTTGTAAAGGACAGCGGGGTTCTTCAGAGCCGGGTTCACGTTTCGTCATTCTTTTATGGCATCAGTCGGGTCGCATAACTAAAATTGAAAAAGATATGTTACCTTTGCGGATGAAAACGGCGCCATAGCCGTAACATATTCATAAGGTTAGGACAACCTTTATACCAGCGGTAAACTTGCGACTATTATAGCGATATAATAGGTTTTAGGATTGGTGTAAAATTTGTCTGAAACCCTTGTCATGCCTGCGGCTTTGTGCCGTGGGCGGGCACGGGCGTAAGGGCAGTTACCAATCCAAGGCTCGCAAGGCCGACCGTTGGGGCTGTACCTGCGTTCCGTGCTTTTTTATGTGTTTAGGCCGGAACGAGGATTTTAATAACGAACCCTTAATAATACGATGTTACGGCCATATACTCCCAATCGGAAAGAATCACGTTCCGCCGACCCTCGGTCGGTGCGGGGTGGGGCGCCGTCATTCGCTGTAACGAGAACGCTCGCCGTCGATAATAATCCCGCTTTAAAGGCACCTAAATCTGGTAACGGCGGGCCGTTCTCCGAACTGGGTGCGGGACATTGGAATTCTTCATGTCGAAGTTGCGTCACTATTTTTTTCATCGACAGTCCCGCACCCGTTTTTCATCATGCAGGAACCGCTAAAAAAGAGAGTGACAAGGGAAGTGATGTAGCTATCATGTCAAGTAAGTCCGTTGCGGTTCCTGCTTTTTCTGTAACAATGCTTCCGAAATCTCCTGCCTCCATAGGCTCGCGTTTCGGAAGCCGAGGGGGCGGACGGAAACGATAAGCCGAAGGATGCTCTTTTTCGTTTATCGTGGTGTGAGGCGTACCAGTCCGTTACCGCCCCTCTTTTTCGATACTTCAATTTTACGATAACGGGTGCGGGATACTCGAATCTTAGCTTCATATTTTCCCACTACTGACTTTACTGTTTCCGCACCTGTTTTTTTACGATATATTTTGTATTCTCACAATAATTTAAGATATTTGTTAAATGCAATGCCGAAACTCGATACGGACTTACATCATCACTGTCACACAACCATCGCCTAACGTATTTGGCATTGTCTTTTTAATAGAAAAAGGGATGACCAACCACGATTAGTTAACAGACAATCGTTATTTTATTGCAATTACAATTCGGTCGTCCCTTTATTTTGTATTCTCGAAGTGCCTATAACCTTTGCGTACGTTTAAGAATTGTTCTATAAACCCATAACTACTGAACCATGCCACAAAAATCCTATACGCTGGGGAATCTGCTTCAAGACTGTTTGGATTGCGACATCCGCAAAAGCGACATCCGGCAATTTTTCGATGATCTGAAAAAGAAGGCGCATTTTGTCTATGCAATCTTGTGCGGTGCTCCGAAATCGGTATTTTGGATTACGCTGGACGATGAAGAAAGCCATCCCGACGAAAAGACATTTTCAGTTGCGGAGTTTAACGACAATTACGAAAACTTCGACAGCCGCATCGATTCTTTCCGGGTTAATTTCAATGCCTATTTTTTTCGCGAGCAATGGGCCACGAAGTTTCCCGAATGGGAATTGATGGAGAACCCTTTCAACGGGGAGGAGCGTTTCTGCGCTACGAGCCGCAAGGAGCTGACGGTAGAAATTTTCGTAACGGAATATCCGCATTTGTTGGCTTACCTGTGCCGTCGGGCGGTTCTGGAAAACGCGCCCTTCGAACTGACGCGCGAAACGATTAAACATTACGGATTCAGCCGCGAAGATGTAAAACTCCTGCGCGATTGTATTGCAAGCAACAACCGACGGATCATCGACGAGTTGCGCGAGGAATACGAGCGGCTGAAAGCCATAGACTGCCTGCAGGTAGTGCCTCCAAAAAGGCGGGGGCGGAAGCCTAAAGCCGAAGTATCTGCCGAAATCCAGCCCATAGCCAAAAAACCGAGGACGAGGATCAGTCGAAAGAAATTCGTGCCGACACGAAGCGTAAAAAGTTAGGCGTAAACCATCGGAAAACGCAGAGTACTCCTCACCAATTAGCGGAGATGGTTTTCAATATAACAACGAGAATAATTTGCAAATATGATTATCCGTATAACGTCCATTAATATTTTTAACATAACACGAATAAATCATGCGTAAAATTTATACAAAGACATTTGTGTATTTTGCTGAAATTCAATATATTTATAATGAAATAAACAATCGAAATATCATTATGGACATACTGAACTTCACGTATTATTTTTTAATATATAATTTGACATTTAATTAAAATATATTTATCTTTGATTTCATAACACTACTTTTTAACATTAAAATATGCCGCTATAACACTGCTTTTTCTATCAAACCAAAGATACGGCGTCACTCCGGAATCTTTACTCTTGTTCAACTAAAACCCACTTATTTATGAGGAAATTAACCAACCGAGCACTTTTCATCTGCTTTGCTCTGATGACGTCCTTTTGCCTCATTGCGCCGGCTACCGCTCTGCGTTCCTACGCGCAGGAGGGGGGGGGCAGCACCCTTGAAGGCCTGATCAAAGACGACTCCGGGCCGCTTCTCGGAGCAACGGTGATTGTGAAGAACACGACGCGCGGAACGACAACCGACATGGACGGCAAATTCCGTCTGGAAGGGTTACAGCCCGGCGACGTACTGCAAGTAACCTACGTAGGATACGACCCCTACGAGGTGACCTACACAGGTCAGACGACACTGGACATCCTGATGACGACGACCGCCAACCAGCTGAACGCAGTCGTAGTGACTGCCATGGGTATCGAACGTCAGTCGAAAACACTCTCCTATGCTGCCGAAACGGTCGGCGGCGATGACGTGGCCGACATCAAGTCGGTCAATATGATCAACGCGCTGCAGGGCAAGGCCGCCGGTCTGCAGATTACCCCGAACTCGACGGGCGCGGGCGGATCGTCGAAAATACTCTTCCGCGGTAACAAGTCGATCAACGGCTCGAACCAGCCGCTGGTCGTCGTCGACGGCGTCCCCCTGATGATGAACATCACGTCCGAACAGGTCAACAGCAACTGGGGCGCCCAGCGCGACGGCGGCGACGCCATGTCTACGATCAACCCCGACGACATCGCCTCGATCTCCCTGCTGAAAGGCGCGTCGGCCGCCGCCCTCTACGGTGCGGTAGCCGCCAACGGCGCCATCATGATCACGACCAAATCGGCCATGGCAGGGCGTCTGGCGGTGAACGTATCGAGCAACACGACCATTGACACCCCGCTCTCGCTGCCCGAATTCCAGAACACATACGGGGCGAACGGCCAATACAGTTGGGGCGACAAACTCGCGTCGAAGGCTCCCGATTACGCCGAGAAGTTCTTCCGTACGGGCTGGACGACCAACAACTCGATCTCGATCAACGGCGGCGCCGAAGACCTGCGAGCCTACTTCTCCTACGGCAACGTAACATCCGGCGGCATCACCCCTGAAAACGACTACTCGCAACACACGCTCAACGCCAAAGTCGGTTTCGACCTTTTCAACGACCACATCAAGGTCGATTTCAACGCCAAATACGTGAACCAGCACATCTCGAACCAGCCGGCCGGCGGTTTCGTCTTCAACCCGCTCGTCGGCACCTACACCTTCCCGCGCGGCGGCGACTGGAACGGCTACAAAAGCAACTTCGAGACCTACAACGGCGAGCTCAACGCCAACGTCCAGAACTGGGTGACTACCACCGACGAGACCAACAGCAACCCCTACTGGCTGCTCAACCGCGAACGCCCCGTCGTCGAACGCAACCGCTACGAATTCGGCGGATCGATCAAATACCAGATCATCGACGGACTTTCGCTCACGGGCCGCATGCGCTACGAGCGCGCCGACGAACACTACGTACGCAACCACTACGCGTCGTCCTACGGCAATAAATACACCTACGGCAAAATGGACGACAACCGCTACTTCAGCGAACAGCTCTATGCGGACCTGCTCGCCCAGTACAACCATACGTGGGACGATTTCTCGCTCAACGCCACCCTCGGCACCAGCATGATGCAGACACGTTCGAACAACGTGAGCCTGCTCTACGAGCAGAGCAAGTTCGTCGCTCCGGGCAACGGCGGCGCCTACTATCCCAACATCTTCAACCCGTCGAATTTCTACATGAACGGCACGACCATGGGACTGGAGCGCAAACGGCTCAACTCGGTCTTCGGAGCTGTCACGTTCGGCTTCAAAGAGGCGCTCTTCCTCGACGTGACGGCCCGTAACGACTGGTCGTCGGCCCTCGCTTACACCGACGGCTACTCGTTCTTCTATCCTTCGGTGGGCGCCAGCCTTCTGCTCAACCGTTTCGTGGACATGGGCCGGAATATCGACCTGTTCAAATTCCGCGGTTCGTACTCCATCGTCGGCAACGACGTCCCCGTCTACAAGACCAATCCGCGCTATACCTACGGCGACCAAGGCGCCATCAACCCGCCCGAATCGGTGCCGTTCCGCACGCTGAAACCCGAAAAGACCCACTCGTTCGAGGTCGGTTTCGACGGAGAGTTCTTCCAGCACCGTCTGCACGTAAACGCCACCTATTACAAGACCAACACCAAGAACCAGTACTTCGAGGTGACGCTGCCGTGGGAGAGCGGTTACAAATCGCAGTTCGTCAATGCGGGCAACGTCCAGAACCAAGGCTTCGAACTGACGGCCGGCTGGTTCCAAGACTTCGGCAACGAATTCACATGGTCCACCGATCTGAATCTCTCGTACAACGACAACAAGATCATCGAGCTTTTCGACGGTATCCAAGACGGCGTAACGGTCTCCAACTTGGGCGGCGCCAAAGTGATCCTCTATGAAGGCGGCCAGTATGGCGACCTCTACGTCCGCACGCTCAAACGCGACGAGAGCGGCAAACTGGTGACGGAAACCCCCGAAGGCGCCGACTACCAGATCCCCGTAAACGGCGGCGAGCAGAATTCCGACCTGAAATACATGGGCAACATGAACTCGAAGTGGAACATGGGCTGGAACAACACGTTCCGCTACAAGGACCTGACACTGAGCATGCTCATCGACTTCCGCATCGGCGGCAAGGTCGTTTCGATGACCGAGGCCACACTCGACGGATACGGCGTATCGGAACGCACGGGCCGGGCGCGCGACCGCGGCTACGTGATGCGCGAGGGCATCAAATTCTCGAACGTCAAGGCTTACTACGACGTGGTGGGCGCGACAAGCTTCAACTCGGTCTACAACGTCGAGGATTACGTATACGACGCGACCAACGTCCGTATGCGCGAGATTTCGCTGGGCTACACTTTCCGTAACCTGTTCGGCCAGTCGAAGAACCTGACCCTTGCGTTCATCGCCCGCAACCTTTTCTTCTTCTACAAAGACGCCCCGATGGATCCCGACGTGTCGATGGGTACGGGCAACGGCCTGCAAGGCTTCGATGTCTTCAACCTGCCGACCACGCGCAGCTTCGGTCTGAACGTGAAACTGAATTTCTAATCAAAAGCGTTTACACATTATGAAACTCAAGAATATTCTTAGAAACGTTACCGCAATGGCGCTTCCCCTCGCACTGTTGGGAAGTTGTACGGGAGATTTCGAAGAGCTGAACACCAATCCCTACGAGATCGACCCCGAAGAACTGCCGTTCGAAGCGCAGTTCTCCACTCCCCTCTCGTTCAGTTACCCCACCCACCAGAACCTGTTCCAGTACTGGACCTCGTTGTCGATCGACAACTACGGCGGTTATTTCGAGGTGCCGCACAGCAACTGGACGATGGCGCGTTACGACCTCGCCCGCGGGTTCTGCGGCGGCATGCACGAGAACTTCATGCAGAAAATATTCAACAACACCCGCCGGCTGATCAAACAGTGCGACGCCGCCGGACAGCATGACTTCGCAGCCGTAGCCCGCATCGTCGAAGCGTATAACCTGCTCCAGTATACCGACACCTACGGCCCGGTTCCCTATTCGTCGGTCCTCGCAGCGGACGAACTGGCCGAACGCCCCAGCAGCTACGCCTACGACAAACAGGAAGATATCTACAAGGCGATATTCGCACAGCTGGACAAAGCGCTCGAAGGACTGGATACGGAGACCGCAGGTCTCGCATCGTTCGACAGCTGGTGCAACGGCGACCGCACGCTCTGGAAGAAGATCGCCAACCAGCTCAAGCTGCGCATGGCGCTGCGCATCGTCAAGGTAAACCCCGTCGATGCTGAAAAATACGCCAAGGAAGCCATTCAGGCCGGAGTCCTCGAAGACAAGGACATCCTTATCAACAAGTCCTACTCGAACGAACTGCGCCGCATGATGGACTGGCTGGATTCGGGCATCGGTTCGTCGATCGTAGCGTTCATGAACGGCTACAACGACCCGCGCCGCCCGCTCTATTTCACCACCAACGTCCGCCATCTGGTCAAGAAGACCGCCGAACCGACAGGCGAGAAAGACCAGAACAACGAGGACATATACAACGAAAGCGACATCCTGATCCGCAAGGGAGCGCAATACATCGGAGTTCCCGTAGGCTGCGAATTGGGCAATAAGAACGGCGGCAACGACAACCAGCGCGTCTACTACTCGTTTCTGGCCGGCGGATATGCGACGCCGCAGCCCATCATGTTCGCCGCCGAAGGCTGGTTCCTGCGCGCCGAAGCCAAACTTCGCTGGACCGACGCCGGGCAGCAGAGCGTAAAGGAACTCTATGAAAAGGGTATCGAGGTTTCCATCCGCAACCAGAAGAGCTACCGACAGTCCGACGCCGCGGCAGCATGGACCGAGAAGAAACTGACGGCCCCCGACTGGGCGGCTATCGACGATGCGGCTATCAGCAGCTACATCAACGACGATACCTCCTCACCTGAGGGTTATACGGACCCGTGGAAGCCGGAATACAACTCCGATCCGACCACCAGTATCACGGTGAAGTGGGACGAAGGCGCTTCGAATGAAGAAAAGCTCGAACGCATCATCACCCAGAAATGGATCGCCAACTTCCCGCTCTCGACCGAAGCGTGGGCCGATTACCGCCGCACGGGCTACCCCAAACTCTTCCGTCCGAAGCAAAATCTGGCCCCCTCGATCATCGACACGCAGCTCGGCCCGCGCCGCCTGCTGTACAACGAAACGGAACTGAGCTCCAACACCGTCGAGGTGAACAATGCCATCCAGCTGCTGAAGGCTGAATCTTCCGAAGTGAAAGGCGACGGCGACACCGGTGGCACCCGTCTGTGGTGGGACCGCAAGGACAAAGGCAATTTCTAACCCCGCCGATCCGTTTCACTCATAAACCGGGACTCCGTCGTATAACGACGGAGTCCTTTTTTCCATCCGACACATCCGAATCGGGCTCCGGCGCATTTCCGACCACTATCATGCGGCATATCATTTTTTCATGCCCCCGAATGGCTCGTACCGGAAACGGACAGATGATTTGCAAATATCAACTATTTTGTATTCATTTGTAATGAAGATAAAAATTAAGGTTAAAAACTTGTTTTAGTTGTAGCGGTAGCGACAGAGTTGTGAAACACCGTCGCTACATTTTTATTACCGGAAAATAGGCTATATACCAATTATTTTTCGTAATTTGCAGAAAACCATTTTAATCTTATTGCCCATTCGTCATCAAAGCCATCTAACACGGTAACAAGAAATAAAAGGGAAGAAGGTACGAGGCTCATAACCTCGTGCCTTCGTTTTGTATTTAGCACTTAAATCGAATATTTTTGCAAGTTCAAAGAAAATTCCTACCTTTGTTTTTGACAAGGGTTATTTGACAAGATGATTACGCAAAGTAGCGAATTTCGCACATTCTCCAAATCGTTACTAAAACCCCTGTAAAATCTTCTTAAAAGTCTGTTTGTCAGATTGATATATTTATCAACTGATTTATTAAAATAAAAAGCCAGTAGCCTGTCAACAGGATTTTACGATTCTGGTAAGATGCTGAATATCATATAAATAATTAATCGAGCACAAGGTTGCGATCCGGTTTTGAAAAGGCACGGTAACTTGAAAGTTACCTGAGGGTACGGTGTATAAAATTTATTTACAGCATATTAATGGCTGCTTGCCGAGCACCTCGAGTTACCAATGCATAACCAAAAACGGCAAAAACGCGCTGCAATATTCAAAAGGTTAACGATACCTCCGGACATCGCGGCAATACTCCGGATGCCGTAATATACCCCGGGCGTCACAAGCCCCCTCCAGGAATCCCGGCAACGACAGGGGGGGGGCGCTCGCTGCTCACCGGACGGTACGGGCATAAAAAAACCCGGAAGCGTCACGACTTCCGGGCCCAGAAAATAAGTATTAACCACTAAAGCGGATTCTGGTCGGCCGCATTGATGTATGGATTGCTGTTCAGCTCGATCGACAGCGGAATCTGGTAGGTGAATTCCTTGCCGGCAGCCTTGACCAGCTTGTGCGTGTGGTTGGAGGATGCCGTACGGTCTACACCGACGTTGAAGCGCTTGTTGGTAAAGAATTCGTGCCCCTCACCCCAGAGTTCGATACGGCTCTGCAGGAAGATCTCCTTCAGCAGTGCTTCGCCCGTATTCGAGGACTTTGCATAACCCGAATCGCGCTTCGACACCAGGTCGTAAAGCGTCTGCTGGGCTGCGGAACTGTTGCCGCCGCGGGCTTCGGCCTCGGCCTTCAGCAGGTATGCCTCCGACAGGCGCATGTAGATTTCGTCAGCCTCGTAGGTCGGGGTGTTGAACTTGACGTTCGAATAGGCCGGATAGGTGAACTCCCCGACCGTGGTCTCGGTCGCATTGAAATTCTTCTTGCGGTAGTCGGTAGCTGCGATCTGGTTGTAGAGCTGGTCGTCGATAGCCATGTAGATACCCTTGTTGTTGGCATTGTCCACGGCCGTGATCGACATGAACGATGCGAAGGAACGGTTGCCGAGCGACGTGGAAGCAGCCCACGTGTAGCCCCAGATGGTCTCGGGAAGCGAGGTGCTCTGGAAACCCGAAGTCGTATACTGCTCCTCGTTCATGAGCGAGTAGCCTGCCGAAATCACCGCCCCGGCAGCATTGGCTGCCGTGGTGTAATCGCCCGTCGTCAGTGCCACGCGAGCCAGCACCATGTTCGCAACCGTCTGGTCGATGTCCGCCGTCGAACTCTTGGGATCGTAGCCTTCCTGCTCGAACAGCGCGATGGCGTTCTGCAAATCGGTCGTGATCGTGCTGTAAACCTCGGTCGACGGGGTGCGTCCCTTGGCACCCTCGACGGTCAGATAGAGGGGGACACCCGCCTTATCCTTGCCGCCGTGCATGTAGTCGTCCTGGTAAACGCACATCAGGTAATAGTAAGCCAGCGCGCGGTAGGTCAGCGCCTGAGCCTTATATACCAGCGCCTTGCCCGTAGCATCGTCGGGGATCAGGTCGAGGATCTGGTTCGACTGATAGACGATCTTGTAGTAACAGTACCAGCGGTCTGCCGTATAGGCATTGGTCTGGGCACGGATGCTTTCGAACATATATTCGTCGGCAAACCAGTTGGTCAGTTTCGTGAGCACCATATCGTTGCCCTGCAAATCCATACCCAGATTCCAGACCATGAATCCGCGGTCGTTGGTCGTTGCCTGGCGGTTGCCGGTATGCATGTAGTTGACGGCTCCCTGCATCATGGGGGCGAGCACGAGGTCGGCATTCTCCTTGATCAGTTCGCCCAGCTGCTCATCCGACACCTGGCTGCCCGAAGGCTCGGTGTCGAGCTCGCTCGCACAGGATGCGAACAGGAGCACCGTAGCTATTGCGATGTAATATACTATGTTTTTCATACGCTAATATCTCGTTTATTATAAGTTCATCGTAATACCGAAAGTAAAGGTCTTCGCCTGCGGGAACCCGAATGCGTTCTGTCCTGCGTAAGCGGTACGCGGGTCGAAGCCCGTATGCGCGGAGGTGAAGTAGAGGTTGTCGGCGGCGAAGAAGACACGCAGCGACTCGATGCAGATCTTCGACGTCCAGCGCTTGGGCAGCGTATAGCCGACGTTGATCGTCTTGAGGCTGAAGTAGGAAGCATCGCGGTAGAGGTAGTCGCAGTTCGAACCTACGAAATTCCAGGTGCCGTTGAACATCAGCTTGGGGAATTTGGCATTGGTATGCTCCGGCGTCCAGGTGTTGCCCACGAGGTCTTGCGAGGCCGTAAAACCGGCACGTCCCGGACTATATACGTTGGCCGAGTTGCCGTCCCACTGGCGGCCGCCGATCTGGTAAGCCGCAGCCAGCATGAAATCGAAGTTCTTCCAGCGGAACGAGGTGCGCAACCCACCCGTTACGTCGGGCAGCGCATCGCCGATCTCATACTGCGTGGCTTCGTTGATATTGAAGGTCTTTTCACGTCCGGTAACCTTGCCGTCGCCGTCAACGACATCCTTCCAGAACGTCTCCTGGCCGGTTGCGGGATCTACGCCGGCAAACTTGAAGAGATAGAGGTTGTAGTAGGACTTGCCTTTGCCGCGCAGGAACCTACCGCTGATGTAGTCGCCGCCCAACGCCGGGTTGCCCAGCTCCGAAGGATAGTCGATCAGGCGGTTGCGTGCGAACGAGGCGTTGACCGCGAAGTTCCAGTAGAGATCCTTATGCTTGAGGATGTCCACGCCCAGGTCGATTTCGAAACCGCGGTTAGCCAGGATACCGACGTTTTCCAGGCGGCTCGCAAGGCCCGTCGACGACGGGGTCGGGCGGTTCCAGATCAGGTCGTGCGTACGGCGGTTATAGTAGTCGACCGTACCGTAAAAACGGTTCCACAGGCGGAAGTCGATACCCAGGTCGATCTGGTAGTTGCGCTCCCACGAAAGATTGCGGTTACCCGTGCTGGCTTGCGTAATGCCGATCTGGCCGTTGGTTTCCCCGATCGTCCAGAGGTTGGTGTAGGGATACGAAGCCGAAAGCTGGTTGCCGGCCACACCGTAGTTGACGCGCAGTTTCAGTTCGTCGACCCACGTAGCGTTGTCCATGAAGCTCTCGCCCTTGATACGCCATGCGGCGCCCACAGACCAGAAGTGGCCCCACTTGTCGTACTTGAAGCGCGACGATCCGTCGTAGCGGTACGAACCCGAGAAGAAATACTTGCCGGCGTAGTTATAGTTCACACGTGCGAAATAGCCTTCGATGGCGGTCACCACGGTGCTCGAGGTCGAGCCGTTGCTATACTGCGAAACGGCGTTGCCCAGTTCGGGGATGCCCGGGTAGAAAATATTTTTCTTGTAGGCGTCCACGACACGCTGGTCGGTCTTGCCGAACTCGTGGCCGATCAGTACGTCGAAGTTGTGGTGCTCCTTGATGGTCTTGTTCCAGTTGAGCATCTGCTGGGTGTTGTACGAGAAATAGTTGTCGTTGTACTTCTCGACAAGACCGTTGTTGGTCGACGTGGCAGCCGTACCGTATTCATTGTTATAATAGAAGGTATCCATCCGGTACACGTTGTCCAGCGTGAAGTTGGCCGTGAACTTGAAATCCTTCAGGAATACGATCTCGCCGTAGAAATTGGCGTAGAGGTTGTCGCGAACCGAGTTGTTGATATCGCGGCTCATCGACTGCACGGGGTGCGCGAAGTTGTTGAACGAGTTGAACTGATCCTGCGTCGCACCGTAGGGCGAAAGGGTCGTGCCGTTGCCCTGCTCGTACATCTTCGTGCCGTCGGCATTGTAACGGATGTTACCGTCCAGGTCGCGGGCGTAGTACGGCACGGTGGGGTTCTGCCACATCGTCCACAGGAACACGTTACCCGTGTTGGCACCCGAATAGCCGGGGCTGTCGATGTCGCGGCGCGAATACGAAAGGTTCGTCCCGACCTTCAGCCACTTGGTAGCCTGTGCATTGAAGGCGGCCCGGCCCGAGTAACGCTTGAATCCCGACATGATTACGTACGAGGGGTCTTCGAGGAAGCTGCCCGAAACGTAGTAGTCCATCTTGTCGTTGCCGCCGCTGATGCTCAGCGTGTATTCCTGACGGAACTGCTTGGTGAACAGGTAGTCGTCGTAGTTGTCGGCATAGAGCAGTTTCGCGTCGGAATTGAGCTTGCCCGTGGCGGGGTCGATCAGCGTCGTGCCGTCGGGAATCTTATAGGCCATGTAGTTTCCGAGCACGGGCATGAGGTTGGAGTTCGCCGCCTTGGCAAGCGCAGCATGGCTCGCCCCCGGATTATTCGCCTCAAAGTAGTTATAAAGCCCGCCGTATACATATTCGTAATAGTCGCCGGGGTTCTGCATGGTCTCATGCTCTTTGATACCCTGCTGGTTCCAGCCCCACTTGGCTTCGAACATGATGTTGGCCTTCTGGTTGCGCGTTCCCTTCTTCGTGGTGACGAAAACCACGCCGTTTGCGGCACGCGAACCGTACAGCGCATTGGCAGCGGCATCCTTCGACACGACGATCGACTCGATATCGAGCGGGTTGATCGTCGAAAGCGCCGACGAATAAGGCACGCCGTCGACGACGATCAGTGCGGTCTGGGTTCCGTTGATCGAACCGATACCGCGGATGATGATCGAAGCGTCGTCACCGGGCTGTCCCGTAGAGCTGTACGACTGCACACCGGTAACGGCGCCTTCCAGCATTCGCGAAGCGGAAGCAACGGTGGTCTTTGATATTTCACCGGCCGAAACCGATGCGATCGAACCGGTAAAATCCTTCTTCTTGATTTCACCGAAGGCCGTGATGACTACATTGTCGATCGCCTGTGCGTTCTCCTTGAGCGTCACCGAAACATGGGTGTGCCCGGCGATCGCGACGGTCTCGGTGTCATACCCGATGAACGAAACGACCAGTTTCCCGTTTGCAGGGGCTGCAAGCGAGAAGGTGCCGTTCGTACCTGTCGTGGTACCGATATGCTGGCCCTCGACCATGACTGTGGCTCCAGCCACCGGAGCACCGGCGGCATCGGTAACTGTACCGGAAACCTGCTGGTTCTGGGCCATTGCAACGGCGCAAATCCCCAAAACGGCAATTAACGATAGTACAATTTTTCTTACCATAAGCGTTAATTTTAAATTAATTTTAAAATAAAAAGTTCACAAGCAAAGATAAAGGATTGCTAACTCATTTACAAATAAATTATTAAAAAAAATTAACACGGTTACAGCTATCTTTCAAATTAAGGTTGCCGGCTTACAATTTTTCGCACATAACGCCTGTGGTGATTACAATCTGCAATCGCCTTTTCGGGACATTTTTTGATTGTTTTGGGATTTTCCCCTGTGGGAAGGGGATGCAAGGGGTAAAAAAAGTGACTTAGGAGAGCCTTTTCGACGCATTCGGCATATCCGACGGCGTCCAGTCGGGGCACAGCAGGTTGATACGCTTAGAGAGGCGTTCCATCTCACTGCTGATGTGCGAATGGGTAATATTCGCATAGATCTGCGTCGTGCGTATATTCTTATGTCCAAGCAGTTTACTGATGGTTTCGATGGCTACTCCCTGCGAAAGGGTGATTGTCGTGGCGAACGTATGCCGGGCCGCATGGAACGTGATCTTTTTCTGGATACCCGCCTCAGCAACGATCTTGTCGAGGCATTTATTGCACCACCCGTTGCTCGGGAGTTCGAATATGCGTCCGGAACCCGATGCGGGCATATATTTCAACAGGATATTGTAGGGCACGGTAAACAGCCGTACATTGACCTCAGACCCCGTTTTGCGGCGGGTCGTGTTGATCCACAGCTGTTTGTTTATTTCCTGGATATTCTGCGGCTCCAGGTCGCGGATGTCGACATAGGACAATCCGGTGAAGCAACTAAACAAAAACGTGTCCCTGACAAGTTGTAAGGTGACATCCTCGTTCTCATACTGCATCATTCGGTTTATTTCATCCATGGTCAGGTAGTTGCGTGTTACGAATTCGCTTTGTAATTTGTAATTGGCAAAGATATCCTTGTCCATATATCCCTTGCTGCGGGCCAGCATGAGGATGTGTTTCAGGGCGATCATGTAAATCCAGATCGTGTTTTTTTTATACCCGGCTTCCTTTGCGATATAGGCGTGGAAGCCCGTGAGGAATTCTCGGTTGAGCTCCTTGAACATCAGGTCTTTCCGGTCGTACTTGTCCCAGATGTAGTTTGCCAGATGCTTGCAGACGCACCTAATTTATAATATGTGGCCTTGCTGCGGCTGATGCCGACCATACGGTTGAATTCTTCGTTGTGCTGCCTGAAAAAGGCGAGCACGGTCTCCTGCCGGAGATTGGCGCCGAAATACATCTCTTTGACCATCATCGGAGTTACGAACGACTGCTCGTAGAATAACTTGTTGTAACACCTTTCGATGTGGTAGTGGATATTCGAAAGTTGTTCGTTGATTCTGCCGGCGGCATTGCTCCGCCCGGCGACACGCCCCATACCGACGTCCCAGTGTTCGGGTGCGACCGAGAGGCGTGTGGAAAACTGCGTCCGCTCTCCGTTGATCGTGATGCGCCCCATGATCGGGACGTTTCCATTCCGGAGAGGCGCGTTTTTCTTGATGTAAAACAATACATTAAACGTGTTTCTCATTGCTCAAATAACCTTTTGTGTTTAACCTAATAACAATATGCAAACCGCATTAAAGGTAATGATTAAGTAACCTCCGAATAACGTATTATTCAGCCTAAATATCTTATTGTATAGATGTTAGCCCGTGTGAGACGGTTACTTTATAGTAACACTACAACAATCCGGCAAGGCATTTACAGAGATTTAAAAGCCTTTTAATCAGTCTATTACGTCTGAATTAGCCGATTTTGCGCCAGAAAAGACCTTGTGCGCTGAATATCATGATGTTGTGTAAGTTAACGCACAATGATAACTTTTTATTTTAAAAAACCAATTAAAATTAACGCTTATGGTAAGAAAAATTGTACTATCGTTAATTGCTGTTTTGGTGCTCGGCGCATATGCATTCGCCCAAAACAAGCAGGTCTCCGGTACAGTTACCGACGCTGCCGGTGCTCCGGTAGCAGGTGCCACAGTCATGGTGGACGGAACGACGGTCGGAACGACGACGAGTGCTGACGGCGCTTACTCGATTTCTGTTCCCAGGGAGGGTGTTCTGCTGGTGACCTTCATCGGCTATGAGCCCCAGCGTATTGCTGTCGCCGGAAAAAACCGTGTGAACGTCGTGATGAAGGAGGATACGCAGGCGATCGACGACGTGATCGTGGTAGCATACGGTACGGCCAAAAAAGAGGCCTTTACGGGTTCTGCTTCCGTGATGAAGGCCGAGGATATTGGCAAGCGCCAGGTATCCAACATTTCGAACGCCCTGGCGGGTGCCGTGGCCGGTGTGCAGGCTGTTTCGTCGAACGGACAGCCGGGTGAGAGTGCCAAGATCCGTATCCGCGGTATCGGCTCCATGTCGGCGAGCAGTGCTCCGCTCTATATCGTGGACGGGGCCCCTTACGACGGGTCGCTCTCGTTCCTGAACAGTGCCGATATCGAGTCGATCACGGTGCTGAAGGATGCCGCCGCGTCGGCCATCTACGGTGCCCGCGGTGCCAACGGCGTCGTGCTGGTCACCACCAAGCGCGGCAAGTCGCAGGATGCGACCGTGACCTTCGACGCCAAGTGGGGTACCAACTCCCGCGGTGTGCCCAATTACGACGTGATTTCCGATCCGGGACTGTATTACGAACTGGGCTACAAAGCTTTGTACAACAGTAAGTTCTATGCCGGGAGCTCGGCGGCGGATTCGCGCGCGTTTGCCAACTCCGCCCTGTTCGACTCGACGAACGGCGGTACGGGTTACAACGTCTACACGCTTCCCGAAGGCCAGACGCTGATCGGTGCCAACGGCAAACTCAATCCCAACGCCAAACTGGGCTACTCCGACGGGCAGTATTACTACACCCCCGACGATTGGTACGACGAGCTGTTCGGCAGCGGCAACCTGCGCCAGGAGTACAACGTCTCCGTCGCGGGTGCTTCGGAACGCCTCAACTACTACCTCTCGGCCGGTTACCTCGACGATTCGGGCATCATCAAGAATTCGGGCTTCACCCGTTATTCGACCCGTATGAAGGCCGATTACCAGGCCAAGAAGTGGCTGAAGGTCGGTGGCAATATCGGTTTCTCGCACGCTATTACCAACTCCCCTACGGGGCAGACCGACTGGGGTTCGTCGGGCAACCTGTTCTACCTGGCCAACATGATTGCCCCGATCTACCCGATGTATGTGCGCGATGCCGATAAGAAGATCATGTACGACGAACACGGCAATAAGATCTACGACTCGGGTGTGAATACCAACCAGATACGCTCGTTCTCGGGCGGTGCCAACCCCATGATCTCGATCGACCTGGATCGTCACCGCACCTATACTGATGCGATCAACGGCAACTGGTTTGCGACCGTGACGCCCGTCGAGGGGCTGAACGTCACGGCCAACATCAGTGCCAGCGCCATCAACCGCCGTGCGAACCACCTTTATAACTCCTACTACGGTTCCTATATCGGCAAAGGTTCGGTCTCCGTTGCGCAGTCGCGTACGTTCGGCGTCAACCAGCAGTACCTGGCTTCGTACAAGAGAACGTTCGCCCAGAAGCACAACTTCGACGTGCTGGTCGGCTTCGAGAACTATTCGCTGAAGATGCAGTACCTCTCAGGCAGCAACACCGACCTTTACAATCCCAATGTAGGGGAGCTGGACAACACGATCTATGAGACCCCGCAGGTTTCGTCCTACACCGACACCTATTTTACAATGGGTATTCTCTCGCGTGTGCAGTACGACTACGACGGCAAGTATTTCTTCTCGGCATCCTACCGCCGCGATGCCTCGTCGCGCTTCCATCCCGACCACCGCTGGGGTAACTTCGGCTCGGTGGGTGGCGCATGGCTGCTGACCAAGGAGAACTTCCTGAAGGATGTGAAGTGGCTCAACATGCTGAAACTGAAGGCTTCGTATGGTATCCAGGGTAACGACGACCTGCTCGATCCCAGCGGTTACAGCAACTACTATCCCTACCAGGATCAGTATTCGGTAGGCCGTGTCGACGGCGATTTCTCGTTGACGCTCAACTACAAGGGTAACAAGAACATTACGTGGGAGTCCTCGCACTCGCTCAACGTGGGTGTCGAGTTCGGCCTTTGGGACGACCGCCTGAGCGGTAGCGTCGAGTATTTCTCGCGCAAGACCTCGGACATGCTCTACTACAAACCCGTACCTCCTTCGCTGGGTTACTCGCGGCAGCCTATCAACGTGGGTTCGATGCGCAACGCCGGTGTCGAGATCCAGCTGTCCGCCGGGCTGCTGCGCTATAAGAATTTCTCGTGGGATCTGGATCTCAATATGACGCACTACAAGAACAAGATCCTCTCGCTCGACGGCGACGTGCCCGAGACGGGACTGGTTTACTCGATGGCGATCCGCGAGGTGGGCGGCTCGATGTACGACTCCTACCTGAAGACCTATGCGGGTGTCGATCCCAACACCGGTAAGTCGCTCTGGTACGTAGACCCCGACAACGGCGATTATTCGACCACGGATGTTTACGACAACGCCCGCCAGGCCCGCCAGGGCAGCACGCTGGCCAAGGTGAGCGGCGGCTTCGCTACTTCGCTGAGCTTCTACGGCGTGGATATCTCGGCACAGTTCGCTTACCAGCTCGGTGGCAAACTCTACGACAACACCTACCACGAATTGATGCACTACGGCGATAACCTGGGTATGAACTTCCACAAGGACGCCCTCAAGGCCTGGACGCCCGAGAACCCCAACACGAATGTCCCGCGCCTGAACTCGTCCGACGATTCGAACCAGAAATATTCGTCGCGCTTCCTCGTAAGCTCCGACTACCTTTCGGTCAACAATGTGACGGTAGGCTATACCCTTCCCAAGAAGTGGTCGAACAAGATCGGCCTGGGCAGCATCCGCATCTATTTCTCGGGTGACAACCTTGCCGTCTTCTCCGCCCGCGAGGGTCTCGACCCCCGCATCGTATTCGGCGGTACGGGTACTGCGGACAACACCTCCTATTCGGCCCTGCGTACCATTTCGGGCGGTATTAACCTGACGTTCTAATTTTGGCACAATCAAATAACAACGTGTATATGAAAGCAATCAATAAAATATGGGTATTTGCCCTGGGGACGGCGGTTATGGTCTCCTGCTCCGACCTCGATACGTTCCCCGAGAGCGGTATTGTGACCGAGGATCAGAAAAAGGAGGTCGTGGAGGACAACCCCGAACGTCTGCAGGCGGATATCAACACTCTGTCTTCGATCTTCACGAAGCTCCTGCCCAACTGGGCCGGAGGTAGCGCCACGCCTTTCCACAACGACTTCAGCTATCCTGCCGTATGTATCGCCACCGACGGCAACGGTGCCGACATGGTATCGGACAACAGCGACTACGAGTGGTTTTCGGTTGCGTTCGAGTATTCGGATCGCAACGCCAACTATGCCGTGCCCATGTTCACCTGGAATTTCTGCTACAAGCTGAACAAGCAGGCCAACGACATCCTGGCTACGATCCCCGCGGATACCGAAAACCAGACGCTTATCTACTACCGCGGCCAGGCTCTGGTGGCGCGTGCGTTCGCCAACTTCACGCTGGCGCAGCGTTTCCAGTTCACCTACAAGGGCAACGAGGACAAACCGACGGTACCCATCGTGACGTGGGACATGCCGGCCGAGCGTGCCGGTGCGAACCCCCGTGCCACTAATGCCGAGATCTACAAGCTGATCTACGACGATCTGACGCAGGCCATCGCCGACCTCGAGGGTTTCCAGCGCACGAGCAAGGCCGCCGCCGACCGGAACGTGGCTTACGGAATGCGTGCCCGCGTGAACCTGGTGATGAACAACTGGGGCGAAGCTGCCACCGATGCCGAAGCTGCCCTGAGCGGCTACACGTTCCTCTCCAAGGATGACGTGTCGGCTCCCGGTTTCAACAGTGCCAACTCCCCGTCGTGGATCTGGGCCGGCATCTACAAGGCTGCCGACACCCCCGCCAACTACCGCAATATCACCTGGGGCGGACACCTCTGCTCCTTTGCCCGCGGTTATACCACCAGCCAGGGTTTGTATAAGCGTATCAATTCGCTGCTTTACAACATGATCCCCGATACGGACGTGCGCAAGGGATGGTGGATCAACGCCAGCCTCGAATCGCCGCTGCTCGACCACATGGACTGGGACGGCGTGACCGGCTCGGCCATCAGCTCGCTGGCGATTCCCAATGTCAAGCGTGCCTTCCAGCCCTATACCAACGTGAAGTTCGCGCCTTATGAAAATAAGTGCGGTACGGACATCAACGCGGGCGACTGGTGTATCATGCGTGCCGAGGAGATGCTTCTCATCCAGGCCGAGGCCATGGCCATGGGCGGCAACCTCGGCGGCGGCAAGTCCCTGCTCGAGAATTGGGTCAAGACCTACCGCGATCCTTCGTATTCGTGCGCCGCCACGACTCCCGAGGCTTTCCAGAGCGAGATCTGGTGGCAGCGCCGCGTCGAGTTGTGGGGCGAGGGCCATGCCTATACCGACATCATGCGTCTGAAGAAGAACCTCGTGCGGTGCACGACGGACGGCAAGTCGGACTTCCCCGATGCCTGGGCGTTCAACATCGCGGCGACGGACGGTATCCTGCTGATGCGTATCCCCACCGGGGAGACCAACGCCAATGCGGCTATCGACCCTGTCAAGGATAACAACAACGAGGGTACGTTCCCTGTTAACGGCAGCGGAGCTGGTTTGACCGACGGATGCGTAGTTAAATAAGTTTTGAACCGGATAACATCGACAAAATATGAAAACACTCAAGAGTTTATTATATGTGTTCCTGGCGGCGTTCCTCTTCGTGGGGTGTAACGACGACGAGAACTTCAACCCCGGGGAACCCGAAGATCCCGATTGTTACAGCGTCTATTTCCCTACGCAGGAGAATATAGGTTCCAAGGAACTCGACCCCGCGGCTCCGACCGAGATGACGTTCACCGTACGCCGCCTGAAGAGCGAGGGTGCGATCGTAGTTCCCGTGGCCGTAACGTCGAGTGAGGAGGGAATCTTCGTTCCCTCGCAGATCGAATTTGCCGACGGGCAGGAGGAGACGACCTTCAGCATTCAGTTCCCGCAGGCCGAAATCGGTACCACCTATAAATGCGAGGTCAATATCGAGGACAAGAAGTACGCCTCCGTCTATGGTGAAAAAGCCACGGGCTTCGCCTTCAGCGTGACCCGCGTGAAGTGGAACAAACTGACGGGCAAAGGCGGCGAGACCAAGGGCAAGTGGCGCGACGACATCATTTCGACGCTGTTCAATACCGCCAACCCCAACGCCGAGGTCGACGTGGAGATTTACGAGCGGGCCGACAAACCCGGTTACTACCGCATGAATCCCTTTACGCAGGATTTGATCCGGGCCCTCTTTAACGGAACCGCACAGGCTTGCACCGAACCCAATATCATTATCGACGCCACCAACCCCGATGCCGTGTGGATCCCTTACCAGACGACGGGCGTGACGCTCGGAGGTGACGGCGAGATCGAAATTGCTTCGAAGGTCAATGCCAACTTCTCCTCCGTGAGCGAGTCGGCCAGCCTCTACGGTACGCTCAAGGACGGTATTATTACCTTCCCGGCCACCGGCATCATGGTGAACTTCACGGTCTCCGGCGGGTGGTACGGCGCCAACGGCAGCGGTCTGCAACGGATCATGCTTCCGGGTGCCAAGGCATACGACTATACGCTCGCACTGACGAACACCGAGCCTGCGGCCGGTGTGGTCAAGGTCGGCTTCAAGTTCGGTGCGGACGTGGCCAAGGTGAAATACGCGTTCTTCAACGGCTCGATGAGCGACGCGTTGGCCGACGTCCGTTCGGGCGAGATCGAATCGGGTGAGACCCCTTCCACCGAAATCACGGCTTCCGGCACGGTTTCCGCTTCGTTCGACGATACGGGCGTTTATTCGGTCGTCGGCAATATGTACAACGCGGCCGGCGAACTGGTAGGGCGTTCGTTCCTCTCGTTCGGGTACGTCAAGTCGGGTGAGGAGTCCCAGAATGCGGTTATCCTTTCGGTAAGAACCGAACTTTCCTGGGAAAAAGAGGCGTTGGGCTATACCCCCGAGAATTCGATCAAGGCGATCCTGTTCGGACAGAATATCCAGTCGGGTTATTGGGGTTTGTTCAAGACTTCCGACCTGGCAGGCCTGAGCACGGCGCAGCTGGGACAGGTTGCCAAATCCTCGGGCGATGCGTTCACGGAAGAAGAACTCGCGAAGATCAACGGCAAAGAGTCTTTGGTTCCGTTCCTCGTCGGCCTGAACAGCGGTACGAGCTATACGCTCTTGGTGTCGGCTTTCAACGGGTATTTCTCCAAGGTCTATGCCGTCGAGCAGACTACCGCCGGTAAGGAAGACCCCATGCAGCAGAAGTATAAATTCGACGACGTCAAGGGTGAGGTGAGCAAAGACGATCTCTTCAATACGACGTGGAATTACTATGCCGTGGATGCATTCGACGAAAATGATGCCACCAACCGCCAATACCTCGGCAAGGTCACGTTCAGTGAGAATGCTGACGATCCTAATTACGTCAAAGTCAAGGGACTTTCGTCCTACCTTGCTTCGAATCTGGATACGAAAGACGACACGTTCCTGGCAAAGTACAACGGACTGGTCAGCCCGATGCCGACCTGCCACATCGGTATGTTCAAGACCTATCATGTCGGCAACATGTTCACCTACGAAGAGAATCCCACGGGAATAAATGGCAGCCAGGGTTGTCTCTATGCAGGCTATGTCGATGACGGAATCCTTGCATTCGTTCCGAACCCGAATTATGTGACGCAGGGCTACACCTTCAAAGGTATCTATTGGGGTGGTTTCGGCAATTATGATCCAGCCACGGGCAAATTCACGAATTTGGCTGCCGATCTGGTACAGTTCGACTACCTGATGCTGATAAATCCCGCAAACGACCCCAATGCGGTAACTGCCGCGGCTGTTGCCCGGGAGCTTGAGGTACGGCCGGCCAACAATTTCGTCGAACTGCGCGGGCCCGAATTGATTCAGGTACTTTGGAGCGAGCAGACCGGCAAACCTGTCAACCGTGCAACATTTGGCGGTTACGGTATGCAGCCCGACCTGGGCGTGGCCGATGCGGTCGCGACCTTCAGCGAGGGCAGTATGCCCCAGGCTCCGGGGGCGATCGTGATGATCGGCAAGAAGGTATCCTTGAAGTAACCGATTCCGGCAATGTTGGAATAATTATCGGGAGGAGCCGGCTCTGAGGGGTCGGCTCCGCCCTCTAAAAACCGATAGACTATGGCTGATAAAAAAATCCTACTTTTCGCCGTGCTGTTGCTGGCGGCGTGTACTGCCGATCCGGCGATGGATGGTGCCGACGGCGGGAATTCTTCTGCGAATACCGCAGCCGCCGCGAAGCTGATCAACACGCCTTACGATGCCAAGCAGGGGGCGCTGATCGTTTGTTTCGACGATGCTGCCGTGCCGACCATCGAGGCTACGGCGGCTTCCTTCGCCGCAACGCGCGGCGATGCCGGGGACGCTGCCGTACTGACCCGTTCGGGCATTGCCCCGGTCGACGAAGTGTTGCAGGGGCTTGAAATCACCTCCCTGCGCCGTGTGTTCCCCTACACACCCCGCCATGAGGAGCGTACGCGTGCCGCAGGCCTGCACAAGTGGTATGTCGTGACTTTCGACGAGCAGGCCGACCTCGAAGCCGCCGCCCTGAAACTGGCCGCCGTGGCCGAAGTCCGGAATGTCGAGTTCAACACGAAGCTTTATGTGACCTCAGTAGGTCCGCGCCGACCGCTGACGGCTGCCGATATGGCTGCCACCCGCGCCGCAGCCGCGGGGCGGTTCAACGATCCGCAGCTTTCCCGCCAGTGGCACTACAACAACAACGGCGACAAGACCGTTGCCTCGACGTCCCGCGCCGGGGCCGACATCAACGCCCAGGATGCCTGGGCGATCACGGCCGGTAACCCCGGCGTGGTGGTTGCCATCGTGGATCAGGGCGTGAAATATACGCATCCCGACCTTGCGGCGAACATGTGGATCAATACGCAGGAGAAAAACGGGGCTACGGGTGCCGACGACGACGGGAACGGCTATATCGACGATATTTACGGGTATAACTTCGTCACGCGCGGTGCCGTCTCCTGGGATCGCGAGGTATGGGTCGGCGGCGAGAACAAAGGCGACTCGGGGCACGGGACGCATGTGGCCGGTACGGTGGCCGCCGTCAATAACAACGGCGTCGGCGTTTGCGGCGTGGCCGGCGGCACGGGGCGCAACGACGGGGTGAAACTCATGTCGTGCCAGATATTCTCGGGCAACGACGCCACTTCGGGGGCTATCACCACTTCCGCCGAAGCCATCAAGTATGCCGCCGACAACGGAGCTGCGATCATCCAGTGTTCGTTCGGAAGCAAGGCGGGAGCCTATACTTCGGACAGCGCCTATGAGCGCGGCTCGGGCGTGCAGTACAATGCCATCAAGTATTTCATCGAATCTCAGAACTGCGATGCCGTCGGCGGCGGCGTGGTCATCTTTGCCGCCGGCAACGATGCTACTGCCATGTCGGGCTACCCGGGGGCTTACCACGATTATATCTCCGTGACCTCTTTCTCGCCCGATTACCTGCCGGCCTATTACACCAATTACGGCCCGGGCTGCAATATCTCGGCTCCCGGCGGCGACTATAAGATCAGTGCCGATGCGGCCAAGACCTACGCCGAAGTCCTGTCGACGGTTCCTTCCGAGTTGTCGGAATACAACGGTGCCGATTACGGCTTCATGCAGGGTACGTCGATGGCCTGTCCGCACGTTTCGGGCGTCGCGGCGCTCGGGCTCTCCTATGCGCTGGAAAAGGGAAAGAAATTCACGCTCGACGAATTCAAGACCATGATCCTCACCTCGGTGAACGATATGGAAACCTATCTCGACGGTTCGAAAACCGGCCTTGTACTGGCCGACTACCGCAAGAAGATGGGTACCGGGTCGATCGACGCATACCAGCTGCTCATGCAGGTCGAAGGGACACCCTGCCTGCGGGCCAAGGTCGGCACCAAGCAGCTCGTGGCCCTGACCAAATATTTCGGCGGTTCTGCTTCGAACCTGACCTATCTGCGGGTCGAGATGACGCGGGAGAATATGGATAAGCTCGGCATCACCGAGTCTCCTTCGATCTCCTACGGCAAACTGATGATCCACTGCACCAAACCCGGTGTCGCCAAGATCTCCGTCACGGCTATTGCCGGCGGCGGGAGTGTGGGCGGCGGCAGTTCGATGGGCGGTCAGGAGATCACCAAGGAATTCGCCGTCATCGCCCGCGCGACGGAAAATGCGAACGGAGGTTGGTTATAATAAACGATAAGATCATGAGAAAAACTCTTTATACCTTATTCGCCGTGCTCGGTTTGTGCATGTTCGCCGGCTGCGGCTCCTCGTCGAAAGGCGACGACGCTTCGCCGCTGGCCAAGCAGCTCGTGGGCGAATGGCACCTCGTTTCGTGGAACGGGGCAGCCCCCGGCGTATTCGATGTTTACGTGTCGTTCGCTTCGGATAAGACCTTCGAAATCTACCAGCAGATCGAGCAGGTCGGAAACCAGAAATACACGGGTTCCTACCTGATCGGCAACAAGATGCTTTCGGGTAAATACAGCGACAATACGCCCTGGGGCAGCTCTTACGAAGTGTCGTTCGATGAGTCGGGCAATACGCTCACGCTGGTGAGCGATCCTTCGGTGGGCGAAGTGAGCGTCTATACGCGCGCTTCGATACCCGCGTCGGTCAAGGGCGGAGCCACGGTCATGAAGGCCTCTTCCCGCGCCGCCGGCCCGCTGCTGTTCTGACGACCCGGTTTTTCTGTAAAACTTTCTGGAAATGCCTTCTGCAATTCGCAGAAGGCATTTCCCATGTTGCGGACTTGTGCGGGTTTTACTTGAAAATAGGTACCGAAACATCGCTTGTTTTGCCCTGGGAGAAACAGAAACCCTTGATTCCAAGCGGAATCAAGGGTTTCTGTTTCTTTTGTGGTACCACCAGGAATCGAACCGGGGACACAAGGATTTTCAGTCCTTTGCTCTACCAACTGAGCTATGGCACCATCCCGTCTGAATAGCACTGCTATTCAACGATTTACGCATAGCCCGTTCGCCCCTTGTTTCTGTCTTTTCGTTGCGGTTTAACTGATGGTTTAACTCTCAATTCAACCGAGAAAATTAATAAATAGTTGATTATATGGTAAATAATGCTTCAAATAGCCGTAGTTTGTAACGTAAAATCGGCGAAAAATTTCCCCTCTCGCCGTTCGTCTGTTTTTAACAATTTTCAGTAGCTTTGATTTCTATAAATAAAAAATCCCCGACCCTATGGCCGAGGATATATCTTGTTATATGAACTGCTCTAAATACTTTTCATTGAAACCCGTGAGTGGGAATTTGAAATCTTTCTGCGTTCCGTCTATTGTCGTATATGTAAAGCTAACGGCGTCGCTCTTGTTGTGAACGGCAAACAGGTTTACGCTATCTGCGGAATTTGAAAACTCAATAACGTTAGGCATGATTAGCGTTATATCTCCGTGTATATCGTCCAACGGGCAAGACATCGAAACCAGCTTCTTTCCTCGCCGTTGGAATGTCATTTTTACGGGTTGCTGTTGGTCGATGTCCAACGCAAAGAAATAGTAAAAGGTAAACGGAACGGTTTCATCTTCTTTTCTTCCGACGAATAGGCAGACCCCGTAATCATCATCATAGGCTACGGATTTGGCAATATAGGATATTTGATTGTCATCCCGTTTCTCCTTGCCGATTTTTCATTCTGTTTTTGGTGTTTTATACATTTTAGCTAAAATTTATGTTGTTATTAAATCTTTGATTATGATGTAAATATACGAAAAATTTGTGACTTATGCAAGTAAAATAGAAAGGACAAACTTGTGCAGAGGGTCTATAAGTTAACCCTTTTGCACAAGTCTGTCCCTCTGACTATTTTGTTTAGTAAATCAGTTCATAAGAAACCGACCCGCAATCTATTCTTGCAACAGTGCCATCGTCATTTAATGTGTAAACGCCAAAATCATCGCTTTCCGATTCTGACTCACCTGAATAGGTGATATTAGCCTTATTAGGCAATTTAGCACTTTGCCTGCCATAGAATCCCAACAAATCAAGTGGTTCAAGTACGTCTATATATCCTCCATCAATATAAAATAGGTCAATATTAATGGGTGTGGCTGTTTGGGAATAAGAGTATTTTACCGTCGTTATGTCAGTGCCATCTTCATTGTAATCGGTGCATTTAGATTCTACAAGGTTTCCGTCTCTCCATGTACATTCGCTCACTCTTACCCGAGATTCATTATAACTATAACGCTGCTCAACACGTTGCAAATAGCCGTTTTTATATTCCATTTTATAATAATATGTTTCGTCCTTGTCAAAATCATTCTCTGTAACTTCTGTTACGTAACCATCTGAATTCAATTTACATGTATAAGTCCTGTCGCTACCTTTTACAGTTAATGAATTTCCATTGTAGGTAAATTCATAAGAATCATTTCTCAAACCGTCTACTTTTTTAACACGCTTCTCGGAATCATAGGTTATAGAGGTTGTCCATGATTCGTCCCATTCAGCACGAAAGACGATCTGTTTAACCCATTTTTCGGGAGTAGGCGCTTTCCCGCCATTGTCATCATCATCGGAGCAAGCCGAGAAAGAAACTGCCACAAACATAGCGGCCACAATAAAAAACAGCTTTTTCATAATAGTTTATTTTTGTTAAAGGGTTAGTTTATTCTTGGTGAAAATAGAGATCACATACGTGTTTAGTTACTATTCGTCCATCAGGGCGTTTATAGTCTGCATATATTGTTCCGCAAATACCTCTTGAGGAAACTTGAAAAAGTAAGGCTGAACAACTTACAGACAGAGTTTGATTTCGCCCAGTCCATTCCTTCGGCATAAACTGAAATTTAGCTAAACTGGCATCAATATAGCATCGTTCAAATTTGCCCTCTGTACATTGACAAGAGAATAGTGCGTTTCCGCCCTGTTTCTCGAAATTGAACATTGTCGGTGTTACAAGAAATTCAGGCTCTTTGAATTGCTGTTCATCAGATTCCGCATCCTTGCCACAACCGAATAGCAATAAGCCACACACCAATAGAGATAGTAGTTTCTTCATATAGATAATAAGTTATAAATTGTTTAATATCTGTTTTATCCGTTCTAACTGCTCTTGTTGGGAAATATCCGTATTTATGACTTCATTTATATCTGCTAAAGTTTTGCAGATATCATAGTCTGCCCAATCTTTACACTGAAAAATCAAAGACGATTGAATAAAATCAGATAAATCATCAATGGGGTTTTGCCGTGCTCTTAACAGTTCAATATCTTTACAGTTGTAAAAATATTTTTCTATTCGCTGAAAGTTCTTGGAATCAGTAATCGCCAACTCAAAGTAATTGTCGTAATTATATTTATAATGACTTATTTGGGGTCCCCCGACTTTTATGATTTTGGATATAATCCACCCATTAAATTCAATATCCCGCTCAAATACATATGTCGAGTCAGCATGGTTGTAACCTAATGTTAGAATACGATTATTAGGTAGCGGAATATTCAGATACTCCATAGAGCTACGATATTTTGTACCGTGTCAACTCCTACTGCGGTGGATTAATACAAAAAAGAAAGTGTGGAGTTGTTCGCTTATCCACATAGAGGTTCTGACAAAACCTTGGTACAAATAAGCAAATCCCCACACTTGGCAGTATATATCGGGAATGATATATAGCTACACAAATGAAGAGTGTCTGTCTTGCTTACTCCCGTACCTTTTGAAACTGTCAGATTTCTATGTGAGAGTAAACGCGAAACACTTTCACGTTACTAATATGTCTGCTACCTGTTCGGTAACGACACAAAGATAGAAAATGTTTCTGAAAGACAGAACACTCTATGAAAATTTGCCGCACTTTTATTGTGCAAAGTTCTCTAAAACAAAGTTCCCATGCAATAGTTCGCTTTATGGAATCAAAACTTTGTTCTTTATAAATTGGAGTAGAAGATTTTGTTGTTAAGCCTGTATAAACTCTTTAATCGTGGTTTGCAGGTCGTTTGATTCTGCATTTCTCGACCTTACGCCAGCATAAAAACAGAAATTAGAGGTTGCAAAATCTTCTCGAAATTGCAATGCCCCTAATCTCTGTAATTTGCAGTTTTGCTATGTCGATATGCAAGCCGAGTTTTACTCTCCTGCAATCTTCTGTATCACATCGTCCATGCAGATAGCTTGTCCGCTGGCTAACCTGCCCCACCAACAGCAACCGTATTCCTCAATGATTACCTCTCCCTCTCTTTTCAGTCGTTCAGCTAACCACGAATCAATTAACCACCATTCCATGACATCACCCAAGAACGGATAGATATATTCTTCTGGTAGCAAATTCTTATTCAGCATTTCATCCACGACTGCGGTTTGATTCGTCAATACGCAGTTCTCCACCAATCGCTGTGCTGTCATAGGATTCCTTGTTGAGCGGCTATGTTGCGTAACCATTGATTAGCGAATGTGGTGTGTTCTGCCTGCAAGCGAGGATTCAACGCTATTCCATCTTCCGACCATTTCACGCTGTTCTGCTCTATGCCGCAGTAGTCATTGCGATAATAGTACGGGATGAATTGCTGTGTTTCTTTGTGCAGGGCAAAGAGCATTTCGGGGTCGCGCATGGCATCGCCGTTCTGTTGGCCGTAATGAGCCAGCGAGAAAAAGTTGTAGTTGTCGATGCGGCCAATCAGTTCAATGTAGACGGGCATATAAGTACCGTCCGAGTTGTCGATTTTGGTTGTTTGCAGAGCCAACAATGCGCGGAAAATCTCCGCCGCCTTTCTGTCAAGTGTTTTCATATATCAAAAGGTTTTACATTTGACAATAGGGAGGGGGCTTTGATAGGGAGTAGCTTTATATGTGGGGGATATATCCTATTTTGCAATCATCCTCTTTCTAATAATCGTAATGCAGGCTGTTGTCCTGCCGTTGATTTTGGGTGCTGTTTCCTTTATCTCGTATCACTTGGCAAGGTCTGCGGCCTTTGCCGTCTTTTGAATCCCCAAATCATCGTATATTCGTTGCAGTTCCGATTTGGCCTTGCTCTTGGAAATGAACATTTGTTTAGGAAACACTGTATCTATCATCTTTACGATTTTGTATTCACTCGGCAGCCGTACCTGCTTTGTCAATTCTCGGCGGATATTTCCGACATGGTATTTCAACGCCTGCACCTTGGCTGTTCCTAACTCGTCGTATGCCTGCTTTACCAACGGATATTTAAGGGCTATTCGGGTACAAAGTTCCTCGTGATTATCCAGCGAGAAAAACGGTCGGGTCGTTTTCAGACGGTGGTATTCATCGAACAACTCTTTGAACGTAACCCGCGCATTGGCCTTGTCCTCTATCTTCTCCATAATCTCGCTGAACGTGTGGCGGGTTATCGTGTAGCCGTTTCGTTGCAGTTCATTCGTAAGGTTTACATAGGTTCTGTAAATATGACGGCAGATTTTGAAATTGACTATATCCATGTTGGCAAAGTTCTTATCCACCACCAGCCGATTATCCTCTATGCGTACATATTGTTCGTTGATATATTTGATTTTCGATAAGGTCTTTTCCCGTGCCGTATCGCTCAATGAATTTATTTCGTCGGCATATTGCACGGCTTCCTGCAAGGTTTTCTTGGTGGCCGCAACAAATTCGTCGAGGGTAACATCGCGGCTGTACTTGGTCGTGGAATAGACGTGTATAATCTCGCCCTTGTATTTGGAATCCCGCAAGCGTCCGCAAATCTGTGTGAACAGCGTGGAAATATCCAATAGCGTGTGGGATTTGTTGCCGTCGCTGACAATAAACGTAACGCCGTTCTCGTCGTAAAGGTCGCAACCCTCAAAGCAGGTCGAGGTGTAAAAGTTTATCTTCCTTACGGGGTCTGACGGCTGGCCGATGGGATAATCTTTGCCTAACTTGCGCTGGTTATTCTCGCTGTTCTCTCCGCTGGTAGAGCAAACCACCTTAACCTTGTCGGGAGTGAGTTTCGCAAGGTCGATTACCTTTGCGATAAACTCCACGCTGTTGACGAAGATATGCAGGTTGTGTTCCAATCGGCTGTCTAACACCTTGCGGCACTCTTTGACGATATAGTGGGCAGGTTTGGATGTCTGACGGGAACGGATGTTGACCTCAATTAGATGCGGTCAGTTGATTTCGCAAACAGGCAGGTGTTTTAGTTCCTCTAAAACATACTCCTGTTCTATCGGGGTAGCCGTCATGTAAGTTGCCCTATCGAATTTAGCGGCTTCTGCCAGCAGGTTTTTAATAGCAGTATGGCGAAACGAATAGGAGTTGAACAGTACGTGTCATTCATCCACTAAAAGGAATAGGTCTTTATAAGGATTAAAACCCGCACTTTCCAAAGCCCGAATCGTTCGCGGCAGGGAATCATAGGTAACGGCAATCTTCAATGGAGAATGACTCTTTGCATAGTCGATGATGTCCTGCTCTTGGATGCCCTCGTAAACACCCAGCACGGAAATATCATCCTTGCGGTAGATGGTCTTGTTCTTTACCAATGCCACGTAAGGCATGGCGATAATGGTCGGAATGGAGTTGCGGATAGCCAACTCGGTAGCACCGCATCCTGTCTGTTTCTTGTTAAATAAGCAGTTTGCGGGAATCTCAGTCAGAAAGTCTGACAAGTAAGTTGCCCCAGCTGGAGCGACGATAATTCAATTTTGATTTGTATTCATATTTATAAATGTGTTATTGATAATAGTATCTCTTTATCTGAAATCTTCTGTCGCTAAATCTTCCATATTTTTTAATCTTGAAACTATACTTATAAAGGAAATCTTCATTTCGTACTCAAAAAATGTGGAAATAGGAAGCAAAGACAAGGACAGCAAATAATGCCGTCCTTATCCATTTGTAAGCCTATTTTCTATGGAAGCAGAATTTTCCTTTTCTCGGATTTGCTATTACAAATATAATAAAAATATTTAATAAATACAAGTTTAAGGGCTGGTATTTAGAGCGGATTTTACATGAAAAGCGGGATTTTTTGGGCGGGAATCGAGTATTGAATTAGTGTTATATAAACCTTGCAAACATGGTATTCATCAGTAATATTAGCATGAAAACATAGTTTCCGAGTGTAATATTAGTAAAAATGCAGTGTATTTAACCGTAACAATTACGGTAAATGACATTGCATCGACCGTTACTTTTACACTTTGTGTAATGTTGAAATTACTAATATTAGTAAATCATATAAATTGATTTTAGTAAAATTAGTATATTTTATTGCATTTTTCTTGCTTGAATAGACATAATTTTATACTTTTGACGCCCAAAAGTTCTTTGATAATCATTGCGTTCAACAGCAATATATGGTATCTCGTATCCTGCGCGGGATGAAACAAACAAATCAGCAGGTGTTTATATTCTCCTATTAAACAAAATTATGGCGAACGAAAAAAATTCTGAAACCGCTGTTGAAGCAAAAGTTGCAACCAAGAAAAACGCTGGCAAAGGCCGCACACCTAAATCGCCCGTTTGGAAAGTCCTTGACGATGCACGGAAGAAATTCAATGCACAAATCGTTAAGAGTACGAGTGTCAAACGTGAGTGTATTAAGGCTTGTATCGGCAAGTACTATGCAGACGATTTGCGGTTTTGGCTTGATTTATTGAGCCAAAGCGAAAAATTGCTGCTTGATTCCATGCGTTTTAACAAGGCTTGCGACAACCTCGGTCTTGCCCCTAAAACCGTTGCTCAACATATTCTTTTTGAGAGCGAAAAGACGGCGAAGAGGGTTTTGATTGAGGGAGTGGAAGCCGTCCTCGGAGAGCGGGTGAAGATGTTCACCGAACCGCTTTACGTGGACGAGAAGAAACTCTATGCCAACAGCAGTTCCAATGTGCAGGAAACGCCGAGCGAAGCATCTGCTACGTCTGGTTCGGCGGTAACTGCGGCTTAACATTGCTGGGATTCTGAGACACGTTTAGTCTTGGACGTTCATTGCTTCGTTTCCATGATGGGAACGCAGACGAAACAAAAACATTTAGAGGGGTGGCAATCCACAAGTGGAGACTGTGGAATTGCGCCCCTCGCTTTTTATTTTTATCAAAGTAGATTCTGCATCGCCGCGTCGATTTGAGAGTTCTCGAAACTATCCAAATAGATTTGGGTAACCTTTTCCGAACTATGGCCTAATGATTCACAAATT